>Ga0265306_10000216_pt1 | contig 25932 bp, 24 predicted proteins | sample Helome_3_FD_192493 | JGI IMG/M metagenome (GOLD analysis project Ga0265306, IMG submission 192493) | Marine sediment microbial communities from subtidal zone of North Sea - Hel_20160420 (Illumina Assembly) | ecosystem: Environmental > Aquatic > Marine > Subtidal zone > Sediment ... | reverse complement strand
ATCTGTTATTCGTTATGGGTTATTAGTTTAGCAGAAATTGGGTTATATGTTACATTTTTTTTAATATGTTAGGCGTACTTTTTGTAAATTTTAAGCGGAAAAAATTGCGACGCGACACGATTTCCGATATACTATATTTAACTTATCGAACGCTTTTTTTAGTATCGAAACTAAAATGACAAAAAATTATGGGGGCAGCCGCCGCATGCATGTTGCGCGAAATGCGATGATGGCCGCATGGATACTGACAAGCGCCCTGATTATCAGTTGCAGTGATAAAAAAGCAATTGATTTCGGAACGTTTGAATCCGGCAGCTATTCCAATACGTTTTTTAATCTGATGCTCAGCATTCCGGATTCCTGGCATGTGCTGGATCAGGAATCGCGCCTTGAAATAATGAAACGCGGGAGTGAAATTGTCGCCGGAGATAATAAAAGCTTAAAGGCTGCCATCAAAGCCGCGGATTTGCAAAGCATAAATTTATTAACCGCCTATGAACATCCACCCGGGGCGGCTGTTGCCACCAATCCGGGGATCATGCTGATTGCAGAAAAAGTAACGCATGCACCGGGCATCAAAAGAGGCAGCGACTACCATTACCATGCGAAAAAACTGATGAAAATGAGCCGCATGAAGGTTTCTTATCCGCAAGAGATATACGAAAAGAGCATTGATGGGGTCTCATTTGACATCATGGAAACCGAAATCACCATGGGGCCGGGTGTCGTTATCCGGCAGATACAATATGCGACCATCATGAAGGGATATGCCCTATTGATGGCGCTGACCTATCAGGACGAATCTGGCCACAGCCAGTTGGAAGAGATCGTTGAGACATTAACATTTAACTAAAACTTAAAATGACGACGGCCAAATCCCGCCTTGAAATCATTTGGTCGATTGAACGGACGCGTAAAATTATTAAATCATCACGTATATGAGCGCAATGCTGGCATCAAAAAGCCGGTATTGAATTAAGATTTTAGAGGCTACTGGGGGAATAAAATGATGCGACAGGTTTGTAACCGGCAGGGGCGCATGATTAACCCCTTTCAGGCGAGCTTGTTTTTCGCTGCCTTGCTTTTGTTTATTTTCACCGTTGTTTATCGCATGGTTAAGAGTGATAGTTTCAGCACCGCCGTGGCAACCCTGGTCGAGTCCCTTTTGATGGTTGCTTTTTTTATTTTTCTCGGAATCGTTATCGCTTATCTGCTGTACTTCCTTCATGAAAGAATCCGACAGGGGTCAAGCCGTCCTCAGGCTTACCATATCTTGGGTGACACATCCACAGACAATGAATCCGTGTGTAAACCCGATCGCGATGATATCGGGCTTGAATCGGACGAAAAAACTGAGTCCCGGCCGAATTCCTGAAACCATACACTATGTGCTATGATTGGCAAGTTGCCTGTGACCCGCTATTTGTGATTCGACCGACGCCGTCACTAAAACACGATAATAGAACATGTCGACAAAAATGTCGCCCCAAAACGTCTAAAAAGCAGACGGCTTGCAAAATATGTTAAATAAACCTACCGCTGCATGCATTTATTCGATATGATGAACGCACAGCAATGAAAGTTTTCGCTAAAATGAAAAAATATCCGACAATATTCATTTGTTTGCTTGGAATCGTTATGCTGATGAGCGCCTGCGCTAAGAAGCGTCCGGTTCTTTATCCAAATCCAACCTATCAGGCAGCCGGCGCAACTGTGGCCACGGCCGATATTGATGAATGTATTCAGCTGGCGGCCGATCACGGTCATAAAACAGATGCCGGCAAGAATGTCGCCGGCTCGACTGCCAAGGGGGCCGTTACCGGAGCGGTGGTCGGCGGTGCCGTCGGAGCAGTCACCGGTCGGCCCGGCCGCGGAGCGGCTGCCGGTGCGGCCGGTGGCGGTGCGGGGGGGATGATGGGGGGCGCCTGGAAATCAGGCGATCCGGATCAAATCGAGCGTCGCTTTGTTGAGCAATGCCTGCGGGATAAGGGCTATCAGGTCATTGGATGGAAATAAAAATGGCTCCCATCCGCTTCCGGCGGACCAATGGCCGATGGCTGTGTTGCCCCGCTATGGCGGGCCCTCAAACATGATAGACGGTTTTGAAGCCATTTTTGCATCAAGATAAAGAGGATACAGATGAATAAATCAGAATTAGTCAAAAGAGTGGCCGAAAAACTGGATGATATCCCTAATAAAATTGCCGTTAAAGCCGTCGATGCTGTTTTTCAATCGATTCAAGAGGGATTGGAAGAAGATGGTATCGTCAAAATTGGCCAATGGGGAACCTATACGCTAGATGATATTCAGTGATGCAATCGGTGCAATAGCGAACAGCGATCAAACTTAACATGATGGCTGTTACTGGCGAGACAAATCTGAGACGATCTCACCCAACCTCACAATTCCCCTATCTAAGTCTTCTGTAAAGGGAGTTCCACAGCTCATCTGGATAAAATTCTCAAACTGCCTTGAGTTTGAACATACCACTCCGGGAATAATGGCAATATGGTGATCCAATGCCTTATGGTATACTTTCAAGCCGGCAACCTGCGGTGGAAGTTCAACCCACAGCAGCGTTCCGCCATCAGGTATGGCCAGCCGGGTTCCGGATGGAAAGTGTTTTTGGATGGCCAAAGCGGTTCGCACGACTTGCTTTTTAAGTGTGGTTCGTAGTTGCCTGAGGTGCCGCTCAAAGGCACCGTCGGCAAGGTATTTCGATACCAGATATTGATCGAGTGTCGAAGTTGAAACCGTTGTGGCAGCTTTTAAATTCTGAACTTTTTCCATCAGCCGCTTTCCCGGTATCACCCAACCGATACGCAAACCCGGTGCCAGTGTTTTTGAAAATGATGAGCAGGTAATCACCCGGTCTTCCTGATCAAATGATTTCAGGGGCATGGGGCGTTTGCGCTCAAAATGCAGTTCGGAGCTGATGTCATCTTCAATTACAGGAATTTTATATTCATTGATTAATTGAATCAGCCTGATCTTATGGTCGTCGGGCATAAGGGCGCCTAATGGATTGTGGAAATTCGGTATCAGCAGGCAGGCTTTGATTGAGTTTCGGCGAAAGATGTTTTCCAATTCATCTAAATCCACGCCGTATCTGGGATCAGCCGGCACTTCCATAACCAGAAGCCCCAGTTCTTGAAGCAACTGCAGAAAACCAAAGTTCGTCGGGGTCTCAATCGCGATGGTATCTCCCGGCCGAGCGATGGCCAGCAATGACAGTGCCACCGCCTCCATACAGCCGTTGGTAATAATGATATCTTCCGGTGTGATTCCTTCCAAAACGCCCACGGTTCGAAGTGCAATCTGCCGGCGAAGTTCAGGCAAGCCTTCTGAAAGCGAATATGAAATCATGGATTTCACGTCGGCATGGGAGAGATCTTTCAGGATTCGGGAAAAGTGTTTAAACGGCATCAGTTCCGAATCGGCCACCGTCGAACCCAGAGGTAAAAGATAAGGATTGCTGATCGCAGAAATGACCGAATTCACCATCGATGATAGTCTGACCTTTTTCGGCGGAAAAGATACTTTTTTAAATCGCGGGGCTTTCAAATTTTGCAGGGCAAGCGGATTGACGTAATAGCCGGATTTCGGCCGTGCCTCCACCAGCCCCATGGATTCCAGCTCCATGTATGCATGATAGATGGTCGAGATACTCAGATTTGATTGTTTGTGAAGTTTGCGGATCGAAGGAAGCCTTTCTCCGGGCTGATAGGTTCCGTTCATAATTTTTTGCTCGATCTCTTCGGCCAGGAACCGGTAGCGGAAAATTTTTTTTGTCTCATCCATACTCTTCTCCGTTATAGTGATTGTCAAAAAAACATCCCGTTACGCCAACTTTTTTTTCTACAACCACTTATACCCCCCATTCCGTAATCCGGAACATTATTATGAAAAGCGGTATAAAACCTCTATTTATTATATAAACAACTAATAATAATCGATATATTAATTCCGACACATTAAAGAGGCGCTAGAACTGTTATGCCTATTTTTATAATTATCTGTATCTGTTTTTTATTACCATGACCGCTAACATGGCGGCAATTAGAAAATTATAAAATTTAAAAATTCAGGGAGGTGTTTACAATGGGAAAAAATGAAAAAAATTCAGATGCCAGGGTGGGCAGCTTCACGGTGAAAAGTGGCCTGGCGCAGATGCTTAAAGGGGGCGTGATCATGGACGTCGTGTCCGTGGAACATGCCGTCATTGCCGAAGAAGCCGGTGCTGTTGCTGTCATGGCCCTTGAGAGGGTGCCGGCCGACATCCGTGAACACGGCGGTGTCGCACGCATGTCTGACCCGGCATTAATCAAAGCAATCATGGAGTCGGTCAGCATACCGGTTATGGCAAAATGCCGCATCGGCCACTTTGTAGAGGCCCAGATTTTAGAGGCCATCGGCGTTGATTATGTTGACGAAAGTGAAGTGCTGACCCCGGCCGATGAGCGCCACCATATCGACAAGCATGCCTTTACGATTCCGTTTGTCTGCGGGTGCCGGGATTTAGGTGAGGCACTGCGCCGCATCGGAGAAGGGGCCGCCATGATCCGAACAAAAGGTGAAGCCGGAACCGGTGATATTGTAGAAGCAGTGCGCCACGCTCGCACTGTGTTGGGCGCCATCCGTGATCTAAAAGCAAAACCGGACGACGAGTTAATGGCATATGCCAAGGATATCGGTGCCCCCTATGAAATGGTGAAGCAAACCAAAGAACAGGGCTGTTTGCCGGTGGTCAATTTTGCGGCCGGCGGCATTGCCACGCCAGCCGATGCAGCCTTGATGATGCAAATCGGAGTGGACGGCGTTTTCGTTGGCTCCGGAATATTCAAATCCGACAACCCGGCGCTCCGGGCAAAGGCGATCGTTGAAGCTACCACGCACTACAAGGATCCCAAGATCCTGGCTGAAATCAGTCAAAACCTCGGGGAGCCTATGGTCGGTATCAGTGTCAGCACCCTAGCTGAAGGGGAAACCCTGGCCGACCGCGGGTGGTAGGGAAATTTTCAGCATGGTAATGAAAATCGGCGTCCTGGCATTGCAGGGCGCATTTATCGAACACATCCACATGCTGCGGCAGATAGGTGTTGAAGCTGTTGAGGTGCGCTTGCCCGAAGATCTGGAGGATCTGGACGGGCTCATTATACCGGGTGGTGAAAGCACCACCATCGGCAAATTGGCCGTCATATATCAGTTGATGGATCCTTTGCGTCAATTCGCCGTTGACAGGCCGGTCTGGGGCACATGTGCCGGTATGATTTTAATGGCCAAGACGATTGGAATGGATCAGCCCTTGCTGAGCGTAATGGATATTGTGGTCGAACGTAATGCCTTTGGGCGCCAAAAAGACAGTTTTCAGGAAGATTTATATGTAAAAGTCCTGAAAAATGGAGATTCGATTCCGTTTCCAGGAATATTTATTCGTTCACCCAGGCTGGTTCAAACAAAAGGCCGGGCCGTCATAATTGCCAGTCGGGCAGACGGTACTGCGGTTGCGGCAGTTGAAAATAAGCTTTTAGCGACGGCATTTCATCCCGAACTGACGAGTGATACCCGATTCCACCAATACTTTTTGAGCTTGATTCGGCAGTAATCATCTTACTGCTAACCGCTGATAATCATCATCCTGCCGGTGGCCTCTGCCGCCACGGATTCATCCTCCAGATTGGCGCCCAACTTTATACCGCTTTTCATAATAATGTTCCGAAATTCTCAGTTCTGTAAAATTTATTGCAGCGAATATGTTACTGTCCCGATGGGCCCGAACGGCTTTTTATGAAATATAAAGGTCTTAGGGGTGAAAAAACCCTAAACCATTTCCTTGATTTAGCCGAAAATAGACTTGGTGCCGTTAGCACGGAACATTATTATGGAAAACGGTCTGAAACACGATCAAGGAAACGATTATGTCTGAAATGCTTTACAATATCGACTTTTCAGGGCGTATTATTCCGGGGTGGGACCTTGATGAAGTCAAAGCCAACCTGACGAAACTTTTAAAAGCAGATGAAAATACGATTTATAAACTGTTTTCAGGCAAGCGTATTGTTATCAAAAAAAATGTCGATCATCAAACCGCCCTCAAGATCAATAATGTCTTTAAAGACGCCGGTGCTGATTGTATGATCTCCCCGACACAGAATTGCAACCCGACCGCACCGCCGCCGCTACCCGCTCAATCAGCGCCCAATCAGCCGGTTCAGAATCCGGCGGCTGCTGTTGAACCATCGGCGGCAGCTGTTGCTGAAAAGCCGCCGGCAGCAACAGGCACTGGTCCCAGTGGATTCTGGTATATCGTTGCGGTTTTGCTTTTTTTAGTCCCGGCGATTGCCGGTGGGATCACGCTGTTCGACACCCTGGATGCCTATTTGTCCAGCGAAACGCGCCTGATAGTGACGGGCGAAACGGATATTCAGCTTGACAAACCCGGAACCTATATCCTTTTTTACGAAACCGCCGCGCATACCAAATTCAATATTGCCAATTATCAATTAGGCCGGGATTTTGACATCGAGCTGATGGATCTGGCCACCGGAGAAGAATTGGCATTACAGCCGGTTGAAATTCCCTATACCGAAGATGATGGCGGAACTACCCTGCAGGCCATCGCTCAGATTCAGTTCGACACCCTCGGCTCCTACAGTGCCACAGTTTTAGGGGAAATTCCAAGTGGCGACGGCCTCCTGCTTCGCCGGTTTGATCTAGCGGAAATGGTTAAAGGCATAGCCTGGGCAATTGTACTGTTTTTATTGGGTTTTATAACCGCCCCGGTGATGGGCTTGGTGGTTCTGATCAAGCGCCAAAAGCACAAACGCAAACTGCTTAATGCTTCTCTTAGCGAAGACGAGGAGAATAACTGGGCCATGTGGGCCCATATCAGCACTTTTTGTTCCATGCTGGTGCCGCTCGGTAATTTTATCGGTCCCATCGTCATCTGGCAATTAAAGAAAAATGAATCGGAATTCGTTGTCGATCAGGCCAAAGAAGCTCTCAACTTTCAGATCTCGCTGTTTATTTACATGCTGATTTCGTTGGTTTTAATTTTCATTGTTATCGGTATTTTTCTGATAATTGGTCTGGTGCTCTTCGGTTTGATTATGGTTATCGTTGCCGGTGTCAAAGCCAATGAGGGCGAAAACTATCGATATCCGATGTGCCTGCGGCTGATTTCGCAAAAGAAATATCCGAGCCGATAGCTCGCCCGGTTTGATCCGCGTTTTTATTTTTGCGCATTGGGGTCACCTTTTTAGTCGTCCCCAAAAACGGCATGCAGGGCGCTATCACCAGCAGGCAGATGCGGGCAGCCCATATCATGGCAACATTCAATTTGGCCTGTGAGGCCTGATAAATCCTTATTCGCGACCACCGGAATAAAGACTTTACGATTCGCATTCGTCGGGTTGAGTGAAACATCATGTTTAAATTAGATTTCATTGGAATAGCAACAGGTGGATCAGAAGCTAAACGCCCAAGAAGCGTTCGTAAAAACCATCTCTGCGTCAAGCTTTAAGCATCCAGGTGGCAAAGGTAAATCTTATCAACCTAACGGCCATTTTACCCTTTTATTTCTTTAGCATTGCGATGCCGTTATTGATCACCTGCCCCGCGCCCCTGTCGGCAATAATCGCTCTGGTTGTCTTTTCGCTGATTACTTTTTTACCCTTTGCAGCTATTGCATACCTGATTAGACGTGTGCTGATCAGAAATGCCGTATAAAGCAGCTCCAAATATCTGGAGACATCGGTCATGAATGCCATCGAGAATAACGATCCCGAATACGGACGAGGTCCAAGGCAATGAAACGGGTTACCCGCCGCACAAAACGAATAATAATTACCCTATCCGGAGCGGTTTTTTTCTTTATGGCGGCCGCCTGCGCACAAAAAGATGATGCCGCTGCCATCCGCGCAATGATTCAAGAAGGCGCAAAGCTGACAGAAGACCATGATATCAGCGGCATGATGGAGCTGGCCACCGAAGATATCGTGGCCCAGCCGGGCGCGTACAATCGTCTGGCAATCAAGCGCATCATCTGGTCGGCGTTGATGCACTATGGTAAAATTAGGATTTTATACCCCAAGCCCTCCGTTGATCTCTACAACAAAGACAATCAGGCGTTTTGCGGAATGTATTTGCTGATCGTTAAAAAGGACCGTGTTGTCCCCGATCTAAAAGACCTCTACGATGACCCTAAAAGCTGGCTCGAAACGGTGGGCGAAAACGCCGATTTGTATCAGCTTAAACTCGAACTGCTCAAAACAGAGGGCCGCTGGCGGGTTAGAAAGGCCCATTTAGAGGCCTTTAAAGGTATGGGTTTCAGTGATTGAAGACATTATTTTCTGGACGAGAGTGATTTTGCGGAATTTAGCGTACCAGCGCAAAACCATTTATGGGTTGCTTTCTTAACTCCGAAAATGATTTATTGGTACCGGACCTTGCTATGTTAACCGTCGTTCCCAATTTGATATAGCAGAGAGGGGTGGTGAGACTGAATCCTGGCACACATCAATACAAACGATCACATGCGCGTACAGTGCGCATTTGCCTGAGCGTATACCTGATGGTGAGCGGCGGGCCCTTTTTGTGCCCGAAAATAAGCGCAGAATCATACAGCCACAAGTCGGCACCCAGGCCATTTGAAACGGCGATTCCCAGGGAAGGCCCGGATGTACCGAGTTCCCGGGAAGACTTGGCTAAAGGAAAATTTTTGGTGGCCAGTCGCCGCCTTGGGGATCCGAATTTTAGCGAAACGGTGGTGCTGTTGATTGAATACGGGCCGGAAGGTGCCGTGGGCCTGGTGATCAATCGTCCTTCAAACGTAAAGCTGTCGACGGTGTTTCCGGATGCAAAAGAGCTAAAACAGCGCAAGGATACCATTTACGTTGGCGGGCCGGTGGCCGTAAATCAGATGCTGATGCTCATCCGATCAACCCAGGCGCCGGCAGCTTCGGTTCCAGTCATAGAGAATGTTTATATGAGTTCGAGCTGGACGGTGCTGGAGCGCCTCATCAAAAAGGCGAACGCTGAGCAGCGATTTCGCCTATTTGCGGGCTATGCCGGCTGGGCGCCCAATCAACTCGATTTTGAACGGACCCGGGGGGACTGGCATGTTTTAGAAGCCGACGCCGATAGCGTCTTTGCCCATGACCCCAGGGCACTGTGGCAGGAACTGATTCGCCGCGCCACTGTAAAATGGGTGCGTCTGGAAAAAATGTCTAAAATACCCCGCTAAGCCAAAAAATGCACGCATATGAAATTTTTGGTCACTGGCGCAGCCCGTGGAAAGCGGAACTATATCTTTCAAAAACACCCCTTTTGACGTTTTGAAGGAGAGAAAAGCGATGGAACTTAGCGGTCATATGGCATTGATCACCGGGGCGGGGCAGGGAATCGGTCGGGCCTGTGCGGAGGTCTTGGCCTTAAAGGGCGCCAATTTGATTTTATTTGATAAAAATCCCAAAACGCTTTCGGAAACCGCCGACAAAATTGCACCCAGGGGCCGGCAGGTGTTCGCCCGGGCGCTGGATCTAACCGACTTCGAAGCGCTTAAAAAGGCCGTCAAGGAAGCAAAACGCAAAGGCCGCATCGACATTCTGGTAAACAATGCCGGATATGATCGACCCGGAACCACTGCCAAAATTAGCAGCAACGATTTTTTAGATGTCCTCAACATTCATCTGGTTGTTCCGTTTGTGCTGATTCGGCTGCTTTTACCGGATATGCGCACCGCCGGCTGGGGTCGCGTCATCAATGTCTCCTCAATTTACGCGCTGACCGGTGCCAAGGCCGAAGTGGCCTATTCAACGGCAAAGGCCGGTGTGATTGGCCTGACCAAATCAGTGGCCAAAGAAGCCGGCCCGGACGGTGTCACCGTCAATGCGGTCCTGCCGGGTCTGACCCGTACACCCACCATCGAGAAATTCATGGCCGACAAATACAAGCAGCCTATTCTCGATAATACCCCCCTGGGCCGCATGGGCGAAGCTGAAGAAATTGCCAGCGTGATTGCCTTTCTGGCTTCTGACGAAGCCTCCTACATTACCGCAACGCCGGTTGCCGTTTCCGGTGGCTGGGGCATTTAAATTTAAAAGTCATTTTGATGATATTATTATATAACCATAAGGAAAAAAATCATGACCACCCAGCTGCCCCGCTGAATCGCAAGAGCCTTTAATGCAGATATATGCATTCAGACTTATAAATATGACCTCTTTGTCGGGTGAGACAAAAACATCCCGCCTTTTAATCAGGTGCCTTCTTTGCGTGTTTCTTCTTTTGGGTTGTGCCGGTGATAAGAATTATCCGGATAGCATTATTTTGTTCATCGGTGACGGCATGGGCGTAGCCCATATCACCGCCGGCAAGATTGCCGCGGGTACATTAAACCTTGAAAGATTTCCCTTCAGCGGTCTGGTAACCACCCACTCGGCCAACCGGCTGATTACCGAATCAGCGGCGGCAGCAACCGCGCTGGCAACCGGAAAAAAAACCAGCAACCGGGCCGTCTCGGTTTTACCGGACGGCACGCCGATAAAAACCCTTTTTGAATACGCACAGGATTTGGGTAAATCCATCGGCGTGGTGGTGACTTCATCGGTTACCGACGCCACACCGGCAGCATTTATCGCCCATGCAGACAACCGCCGCAAGCAGGCCGATATAGCCGAACAGATTGTCAACAGCGGCATAGATGTTTTAATCGGCGGGGGCTGGGTGTATTTTGTGCCGGCGTCCAGGGAAGGCAGCCGGCGCAAAGATGATAAAAATTTGCTGGCGGCGCTCGAATCACGCATGCCGGTGGTGCTGACCGATGATGAAATATTCGCGCACGGCGAAAGTGAAAAACTGGCGGCGCTGCTGGCACCCAGGGAGCTGCCCAAAGCAGCGAACCGTGATTATTCTCTGGCCCAATTGGCCCGGATGGCCATTCGAATCCTTTCAAAAAGCCCCAATGGATTTGTACTCATGATAGAAGGCTCTCAGATTGACCTGGCCGGCCACGACAATGATACGCAAAGCTTAATTTCGGAAATGCTCGATTTTGACGCTGCGATTGGAGCTTCATTGGATTTTACCCGGCAACAGGGCCGCACGCTGATTGTTGTAACCGCCGATCATGAGGCCGGGGGATTTGCGGTGCATGACGGTTCGGTTCAAGACCGGCAGGTTTCCTCAACCGCTTTTACGACCGGTGGACATACGGCATCAATGGTTCCCATCTTTGCCGATGGGCCGTCAAGCGCCGAATTCAGCGGGATTCTGGATAATACCCACGTTGGTCAGATGCTGATCGATCTTCTTTTGAAAAGGGAATTTAAAAATTAAGGTTAGAGTTGTTTAAAAGTGCGATAATACCGTAACACCCGCTGAACATACTCTTCGGTTTCTTGATACGGAGGGATTCTTTTATAGCGGTCGACTGCGGTGGGTCCGGCATTGTACGCGGCCAGAGAGAGCGCCAGTTTGCCGTTAAAGCGTTCGTAAAGTTTTTGAAAATAGCGTGCACCGGCCCTGATGTTTTGCCAGGGATCAAAAGGGTTTTGCAAATCCAGCATTTTAAAATTCTCGGGCATAATCTGCATCAAACCCATGGCGCCTTTTTTAGAGACGGCCCGCGGGTTAAAATCGGATTCGGCTTTAATCATGGCTTTCAATAAGCGCGAATCGACACCGGTTTGCACAGATGCATCCGTAATAAAACGATCATACTTGTCGGTTGCGTAAAACTGCTTGGAAACGGAAGTTTTTTCTTTGATATAAAGTTTGTATTCCTGGGCGTTGGATGTCGGTGTGTTGGTGAAATGCATCACCCCATTTTCATCGATATAGCGGAAAATATCCGCATACACCGATGATACCAGGGCCATTAAAAAAAGAAGTGTGCCACAGACCACAATATGGTAAAAATAAATTCTGCGTCCGCCCATAAAGCCTCAAGAACAAATTCAAATCCCTTTGGCGCCTTGCATTAACAACACCCCCCCTTGGCGCACTCGCATCGTTTCTATGATAAATTTTACAATACTTTTTTTTGAAACTCAAGCGATTAATAATAATATATAATAATTTTAAATGTTTATAAATTATACTTTTATCTCTTGGGGTGCAAAAGCTGTCGACCAAAGGGGTATAATTCCTGCGCCGGCCTGTCATCCTTGTCATCTAAAATATCGACAAAAACAGAGGAAATCTTGAGTTAAAAAACAACAGCATCGAATGGCTTGGGCTTGATGTATAATTTAGAAAATCGTGTTAAAGATTTCTATTTACACTATGCCGCATACCCTTTACACCATGCTAATTAGAAGAGTTTGAGCTGTTGCTGCTGCTTCTCTTTCTTCTTTTTGGACTTTATCTGCGGGGATTCGTCTTTTTTGAGGCGGTTTTCGATATCGGCCACAAAGGGAGAAGGGGAGCGGGGCAGGAGTTTTCCATAGACGCTGCGCTTTTTTGCCCGGGACAGGATCAACTGTTCCATGGCACGGGTCATGGCCACATAAAACAGGCGGCGTTCTTCAGCCATCTCGGGGGGTTCAGAGCCTTGCCGGTTAAACGGGATCAAATCGTCTTCACATCCGGCAATAAACACCACCGGAAATTCCAGGCCCTTGGCTGCATGCATGGTCATCAACGCGACCTTTTCCGCCAGGGGTAAATAGGCATCGGTGTCGCTGTGAAGTGCTGCGGTCGCTAAAAATGAAGCCATGTCTTCGCCGTAATCCTTTGAAAGCGTTAAAAGATTGATAAACGCCTCCCGGGATTGGGGCTCGGTATTCACTATGGCGGTGAGTTGGGGAATCCGTGACAAATGCTGCAATTTTTCGGCAATTGCCATGCCGGTGGTCTTTTTGCTGATGCCGGCCACCTCTTCGGCAAAATCGATGAGTTTTTGCTGTTGGGTGTGGTTTAAGCCCGGAACCGGAAATCGTTTGGCATTGACCAAGCCCTGTTGTTGCGATAATTTTTTTGAATAACACCAGGATTTAAAATGACCGGCCGCCTTTTTGCTCAAGCCGACGGAATACAGCGACAGGCAGTTATTTAAATCCAGGTCACTGCCATATCCTTCCACAACGCTTAATAGCGAGATCAGTTCGGCCAGGCCCCAGCTTTTAAGACAATTTTTGCGGCTGGCAATCTGAAAGGGGACGCCCTCCTGCTCAAACACCTCGGCAATAATTATAAGCTGACGGTGGGTTCGAACCAGAATGGCAAAATCCGCATAGCTGCGGGCGGAAACAAGATTGGCATCAGCAACCTGGCCGGTATCTATGGAATGAAAACCGGTGCCACCCACCAATTCGCCAATGACCCGGGCAATCGCCCGGGCTTCGGCTTTGCCGCTGGCCAACTCAAGGATGCTGATGGTTTTAACACCATCCATCTGCGAATAGGTTCGGGCATCGCCGGAGCGCAGCCGGTGATCCCGGATCACCTGAAACGAAGCATCCAGAATCGTTTCCGTCGATCGGTAGTTGCGGGTTAATTGAATCACAGTGGTGGCGGGATAGTCATCCACAAAGCGCTTAAAATAACGCACATCGGCCCCTCTGAATCCGTAAATAGACTGATCCGGGTCACCGATCACACATAGATTGTGGTTGGGATCGTCGGGGGGGGCCAACGCCTTCACAATGCGGTATTGGCCGTGGTTTAAATCCTGATATTCATCGACAAAAATATGCTGAAATTGGCTGTGGTATTGTTGGCGAGCGTTTTGATCATTCTCCAGCAGTCGGACTACGTTAAAAATCAGATCCTCATAATCGTATAGTCCCTGGATGGATAACAGCTTCTGATAACTGTGATACACCTCGGCCAGTGCACGGTCATCAACGGTGACATGGTCCATCGGTGTTGCGTCATCCGGACCCAAGATCTTTTGTTTGGCCGCAATGATCCGGTCCAGAATTTTTTGTGGTTTTTGGGAGACCGTAATTCCATGATTCCTGACCCCTGCAATCGCTTCGCGAATCAATTCTTTACGGGCATCGTCATCAATAATAGTGACTGTCTCAGCTGATTTGTAAGCGCTTAATATTTTAAAGCACAATGCATGAAAGGTGGCAGCAAGCGGCAATTGATGGGTATTGCCTAAAATTGTGTGTAGGCGTTGCTGCATTTCACGGGCAGCTTTACGGGTAAAGGTCAGCGCCAGAATTTGGCCGGGTGATACGTCTTTTTGTTTAATCAAATGGGCGATTCGAAGTGTCAGGGTGCGGGTTTTTCCGGTACCGGGTCCGGCAACAATCAACAGGGGTCCGTCGGGATGCTCTACAGCCTGGCGCTGACGGTCATTGAGCTGGCGGAAAAGAATGTGCGGCGAAACACTGGTGGTAGGATGTTCCTTTTTTAGTTTAGCATTCCGGGAAGGACTTGTGTCTTTTATATAAGTTTTGTGGAATGGTGCGGTGGCGCTGGTTTTAGACACGGACACCGGGGGCTCGGGAATCGCAAAAAGCGACTGCTGGCCCAGAAGCGATGCGCGCTCATTATTTTTAAAAATCCGGACTCGCCCGTATTGCCCGTCAAATCCGGGTATGACGTCGATTTCCTTGTGCCGCATGCGCCGAACAGCCTCCGCCAGCAATGGAATGCCGGCCTGCTCGATGGCATCGGTATCTAAATTTTGCAAGATGTTGAATTCCGAACCCAATTTATCCAAAGCGGTTTGATAAGCCCGGGTGACCTTTTTGGACTTGGGACCGACCTGCATGATCTCAGATAGGATGTCCGCCAACTGAATGACGCTGTGGTAAGGGGTATGCCGGGGTGGTTTGCGGCCTTCTTTGTGGTCTGCTAATTCTTCAACGCGATGTAAAACTCCCAGAGTCAGGGGTTTGCCGCAGACCGGGCACAGCCCATCATGTTTAAGTGTAGTGGTGGGCCAGAAGGAAATGCTGCAGGCACGGTGACCATCGATATGGTATTTGCCCTCTTCGGGGTAAAACTCCAGGGTGCCTAAAAATTGTTCAGGGTCACCGGTTTTCAGCGCTGATTTTATGGCCGCATAAGAAAGCCGCGTATTGAATAAATTGGCTTCACGTCCCAAATTGAGCGGCGAATGCGCATCCGAGTTGGACACCAGTGTAAACGCATCCAGTGAAGATACCCGCCAGTTCATGGCCGGATCAGAGGAAAGCCCGGTTTCAACCGCAAAAATATGAGCCGTTAAATCTTCGAAGCACTCAGCAATGGAATCAAAACCCGATTTTGATCCCAACACAGAAAACCAAGGGGTCCAGATGTGGGCCGGGATTAAAAAAGCCTCGTCGGAAGTTTCAAGCACCATTTCAAGCAGGTCCCGGGCATCCAGTCCCAGGATTGGTCGTCCGTCTGATTGAATGTTGCCGATTTTATCCAGCCGGTTGCTGAATCGCCTGGCAACATCGACGTCCGGTGCAAAAACAAGGTTGTGGTTTTTACGGGTTGTGTCATTTTTTTTGTAGATATTGCTGATTTCAGTGACCAGTATAAAGCGCACCGGCCCGCGGCAGGCTCCCGGCACCCGCAGGTCGCAATATCGCGCCAGTTCAGCTTTTAGTTTATACAAACCGGGTTCAGCTGCAACCAGTTTATCTGAAATTTCTGCAAACCAGGCCGGGTAGGTAAAGTCGCCGGTCCCCACAACTGTAACGCCTTTAAGCTGGGCAGCAATGTAAAGATTTTCCAGATCCAGGTTTTTAGCCGTGGCTCTTGAGTACTTGGAATGAACGTGTAAGTCGGCAATAAATTTCACGGAAGTTTCTTAACCTTAAATTGGGGAATTAAGCAAAATAAAAACCGGGTCTATTCGCATGAGGCAAACCCACCGTTTTTTCATAGCATTTTTAGGGTCTTTTTTTAACTCTAAATTTAGCTTGTCAGTTTCTAATAAACACGCTATATACTTAAAATATTTTATATTATATACTATATATGGTGTTTCATACCGCTTTACACTTTAAAGCCAAATAAACGCTTTACACAAAACAGGTCAAATGACGCTAAAATGAGTTTACTGTCCGCCTCGGTTTCCATAACACGATACAAAGTTGAGGGACAACTTGAAACTCCTATTCTGGAAACGATCGCCGCCGGGCTCAATAAAAATGTGATTTCTGAAATAGATGATCGGTCTTTGGAAAAGGCGGTTGGTTGGACATCCATTGAAAAGCCGTATCAGCCGGATTTTACCGGATCCGCGTTTGTATATGGAAATTACCTTCTGTTTTCATTGAGAATTGATCGCAAAACCGTTGCACCCAAAGTGGTTAGAAAACATGTAGTGATCGAATCAGACAGACGTCTGGCCGAAAGCGGCCGACCCTATTTGTCCCGTAACGAAAAAGAGCGCATTCGAGACCAAGTAATGGATCGCCTAAACGCAACGGTTCCGTCAACACCCAATATTTATGACATTATCTGGAACTATGAGGACGCCATTTTATGGTTTTTTTCCAATCTCAAGGCGGCCAACGAGGAGTTGGAAACCTTATTTTTACGATCGTTTGATTTAACGCTGATTCGGTTGATTCCCTATATGGCAGCACATTACACCTCCGACCTTACGGATACCGAAAAAGATATCCTGCTTGGACTGACACAGACCCATTTTACTGGATAAACAATCAATAAAATGCTGGACGTTGCTGTTGCGTATAACCGCTTTAAATTTTTAGGTGAAGAGTTTTTAACCTGGTTGTGGTTTGTGATAGAAAAGGACCCGGTTATCCTAAAAAAGGCCGATCCGGACTTAACTTCATTGGAAATCGGCAACCGTATTGTCCTTGAAAAACGGCATAAAAGGTCGGTTGAAAGAATTACCATTAAAGGTGAGAATGCCGGTCTCGAAGAAGCCATGCTGGCCTTACAAAAAGGTGCTCTGGTGGCTGAACTTAATCTGGTTTACCGATCCGACGAGCAAAAATGGCAGTTCACAATAAAGGCAGAGAGCTTGAACCTGAGCAGTTTTAAAATACCTAAAACAGCCGTTTCTGAAAGCCCGGAAGATATGGAGGGTTTTATTTTAGAAAAAATCTTTCTTTATGATAAGATATTGCAATTTTTAGATAAATTATATAAAACCTTTATCAAATACAGGGTAGCGACCCGCTGGCAAAAACGTGACATATCCTTAATTAAAAATTGGTGCCGGTCGGTTTTGTAGATTAATAAAAATATTTATATCTATCTGAAATTATTATTTTTTATTATATATATATGTTTATTATATTTTTAAAAATGATATCGTTAATAACCAGTGAATAGTCTGTTTAAAAAGTAAACGTTATCAACAATTTTATATTTTTGATGATATCGACCCGGTTATTAGTATTAAATTGAAAAAATTTTCACCAATCTCTTTTAATGATTATTATATAATTTTAAAATCTTACAATGTTATTGGATTTATAAACAGTCCTTATTTATTATTATCTTTTTATTTTAATAAATATTAAGGAATAGATTATGAAAGCAACCATCAAGAAAGGTGATTTACTTCCTGTTTTATCAAAAGTACAGGGTCTGACCGGCCGTCGAACAAATTTGGCCATTACCACCAATGTACTCGTCAAGACGGAAAAAAAAGGTCTATTGATTTCAGCCACAGATCTTGAGACCGGTTTTGAGGGCTTCTATCCGGCCAGAGTAGATAAAGAAGGAATCGTTGCCATAAATGCCAGAAAATTCTATGAAATTGTTAGGGATTTTCCTACTGAAGACATCTTTTTAAATGAAGTTGAAAACCACTGGATCGAAATTGGTAATAAAAATGTTGAATATCATATCGTCGGGTTGAATCCGGATGATTTTCCGGAAATCCCCAAAATAGAGGGGATTAAATTTTTTAAAATAGAATCCATGGCCCTCAACAAAATGATTGAACGTGCTGTGGTCGTCAGCGGGTCAAGTGATGATAAGCGAGCCCATATTATCGGTGTCTATGCCGAGCGCATTGAGGACAAAAAGAATAAAATATTTCGTTTTGTTTCCACCGACGGCAGCCGTCTTTCAAAAGTTGACACTGTATTTGAAAAGGATGTCCACCTGCCCTCAGGGGATAATGTAATTATCCCTAAAAAAGGTCTTATTGAAATCAGCAAGTTTCTGGATGCCGAGGGGCCGGTAAAAATTGGCTTTAAGGACAACAATTTCATTGTTAAAAAAGATTCAGAAACCTTGATAATTCTGCTGTTGGAAGGCGATTTTCCTGAATATGGCGATATTATCGTTAAAAAAGACGGTTATTCCATTGTCATGGAACGTCAGTCGTTTTTGATGATGCTAAAGCGCATGTCTATCTTGAGTTCAGAAGATTATAAAGGCGTGATTTTTAATTTTGAAAAAAATCAGTTATTGATCACTTCCACCAATCCCGATATTGGCGAATCAAAAGAAGATATGGAAATTGATTACGCCGGTGAATCCATCACCGTTATGTTCAACCCTAAATTTTTTATTGAAACCCTAAATGTTATTGATGAAGATAAAGTTATTCTGAATATTATCGATGAGGAAAAGCCCTGTCTAATTGAAAGCGAAAAAGATAAAACCTATTTAAGTGTCATAATGCCGATGCGAATATGAAAGAAAATATTAAAACAAATAATTATACAGAAGACGATATTAAAGTATTGGAAGGCCTGCAAGCGGTCCGCAAAAGGCCGGCAATGTACGTCGGAAACGTGGATGTCGCCGGCCTGCATCATCTGGTTTACGAGGTTGTGGACAACAGCATCGATGAGGCCATGGCTGGTTATTGTAGCCAGATAAATGTCACCATTCATGATGACAACAGTGTCAGTGTGATCGACAACGGCCGGGGAATACCGGTGGGTATTCACAAAAAAGAAAAAATACCGGCTGTTGAAGTGGTCATGACGAAACTGCATGCCGGCGGCAAATTCGACAATCATTCGTATAAAGTTTCCGGTGGGCTGCATGGTGTCGGTGTCTCGGTCGTCAATGCCCTTTCCAGTTTTTTGGAAGTCGAAATTTATACTGACGGAAAGCTATATTATCAATCTTATGAAAGAGGTAAAAAAGCCTGCGAGTTAACGCAAAAAGGAAAATCCCGTAAACAGGGGACCAAAGTGCACTTTATTCCGGACCCTGAAATTTTTAAAATAACCGAATTCAGCTATGACGTTCTGGTGCGCCGGCTGAGAGAACTTGCCTTTTTAAACAAGGGTCTCAAAATTACCATTGAAGACGAACGGTCGGACGCCAAAGAAGAATTTTATCATAAAGGCGGTATCGTCGATTTTGTGAAGTATATCAACCGGCGACACGCAACCGTTCACAAAAAGCCGATTTTCATGGAAGGCACCAAAAGCGACATCCAGATAGAAGTTGCCATCCAGTATAATGATACCTACGCGGAGAAGATTTTCTCATTTGCCAACAATATTCATACCACCGAAGGCGGCTTTCATCTGATCGGGTTTAAGGCCGGATTGACCCGTACAATCAATCAATATGCCTCCAACGCGAATCTGCCCAAGAATTTACAGGCTAAAATTACCGGAGACGATGTACGGGAAGGACTGACGGCCATTATCAGTGTGCGCATTACCAATCCGCAATTTGAAGGTCAGACTAAAACCAAACTTGGAAACAGTGAAGTCAAGGGGGTTGTTGAGTCCCTGGTCAATGAAAAATTAAGCACCTTCTTTGAAGAGAATCCCGCGGTTGCCAAAAAGATAATTGCTAAAGGAGTGGATGCCGCCCGTGCACGCGATGCGGCCAAACGGGCGCGCGATCTGGCCCGAAGCAAAGGTGCCCTGGTAGATGCCACCCTTCCCGGAAAACTGGCTGAGTGTCAATCTTCAGATCCCGCAGAGCGGGAGTTGTTTATTGTCGAAGGAGATTCAGCCGGTGGATCTGCCAAACAGGCCCGGGATCGCAAATTTCAGGCAATCCTGCCGTTGAAAGGTAAAATTTTAAATGTCGAAAAGGCCCGCTTTGATAAAATTTTGCGCAGTGAGGAAATAAAAAATATCATCACGGCGCTGGGAACCGGTGTCGGCAAAGAAGAATACAATATCGATAAAATTAGATATCACAAAGTGATTATCATGACCGATGCAGATGTTGACGGCTCCCACATACGAACGCTGCTGCTAACGTTCTTCTACCGGCAGATGCCCGAGATGGTCGATAAGGGTTACCTGTACATTGCCCAACCGCCTTTGTTTAAAGTCGGCAAAGGCAAAAAAAGTAAAAACTACCTCAATAGCGAGTCCGAATTAAATGATTTTGTTCTCAAAAAAATATGCAACGACCGCAAGCTGAAATTTAAAAAAGGGCAGCAGGAATTATCCGGCCACAACCTGTTTATGTTTATTGCCAGTATCTCGGAGTATTTTTCAGTTTTGGCGCACATGGAAAACCGCGGTATTCCAGCGAATCTTGCCGAACTGCTGATTAAAGAAAAAGTCGCCAATAAAACCTTTTTACAAAACGAACAACGTATGTCTCAATTACGGAAAAAATTAATCCAAGAAGGCTATTTGGTCGCTGAGTTGAATTTCAGCGAGGAACGCAAGGTCTTCGAAATAACGGTTAACGGACAGACCTCCAAAGAAGAAGATGAAATGCTATCCGAGCTGAGCAGCAAACCTGCCAGAACCGTAAAAATAGGTCGCGGTCTGATCTATTCCAATGATTTTCAGCGCTGCCTGAACCTTGGCAAAAATATTATTAAATATGATTTGCCGCCTTTTACCGTTGTATATAAAGATAATGAGAAAGAAAAGGAGCCCCAGAAGGCCAAAGACAAAACCGAATTACTGAATATTTTCTTACGCGATGGCAAAAAAGGCATCACGATTCAGCGGTACAAAGGTCTGGGCGAAATGAATCCGGATCAGTTGTGGGAAACCACCATGAATCCTGAAAAACGCAACATGTTGCAGGTCAAAGTTGAAGATGTTGTCGATACTGATGAAATTTTTACAATCCTGATGGGTGAAGCAGTTGAGCCCCGCCGAGAGTTTATTCAGAGCAATGCCCTTGAGGTCAGCACGCTGGACATTTAGAAGCCACCTCAAAAATGCATCTAACGCCCAAGGGCCTTGTTCAAAACCGATTCAAAATGCTCGAATACTAACGTGTATGCTCCACTTTTGAATCGGTTTTCGCCTTACCCTTGGACGTAATCTACTATTTTTGAGATAACTTCTATATTTCATTAGCTACTTATATGACAAGGTTTCAGGTGTCAGATTTAAAAGACTTGAAACATCGCCTGAACAAAGACTGAGCTTCCAAACCTTATACTTGAAACAGAATAGTTTCTGACATCTGATTTTTCCTGACACCCGACACCTGAAACCAAATTCAATTTAGGAAAGATATCAATGGACATTCACAACATTAATGCCAGAGATTTACCGGATCTGTGGTTTCAGGCGGTTCATGATATTCTAGATCACGGCAAGCGCTTTGTCATCGATCGCGGGTCCTATGAGGGGCAAACCCGTCTGGAATATGACTATTTTATGGGCCATGTGAAATTTCCCGGAACACAACCACTGATTCCGGATATTCCGCCGGCATGCGGCATACCCAATCCGGTGGAACACGATTACATTTACGGTGGTCCCGGTTATGACCGTGCCTATATTGAGTATTTAATGTCCTCGCGCAAGGAACCCGGTGAGTCCTATACCTACGGCGAACGATTGACACGCGTCCCGCTATCCGGCGACAAGCTCCACTGGTGGAAAACATCCAATACCGACATAATTGACAAGCGCGATGTTGACGGAAAAATTATTTTTGATGAAGACGGCCAGTTTTATTTAAACCAGATCGAATGGGTGATTGATACTTACCGGAAGTTCGGCGAGCGCAATAATCAACTGGTCCTGCAAGTCGCACATCCCTCGGATTTAACCTTGCTGGATCCACCCTGCCTGCGGTCGATTGATACCCGGATTCAGAATAACACCCTAAATTTCTTTGTATATTTTCGATCCTGGGACTTATGGAACGGTTTTCCGGCCAACCTGGCTGCCATCCAAAATCTCAAAGAGTACATGGCCGCCGAAATAGGTGTCGAAGACGGTCAAATGGTTGTCGAAAGTAAAGGACTGCACCTTTACGGCTATGCGGAAGATTTGGCGAACCTGCGCTGTTTGAGAACTTAATCCCGCATCGCCGGAACCCAATTGAATCCTAATTTGAGGTTCATTATGTCGACATCAAGCTTGGCCCATTTGTATTCAAAAAGTGCCTGTTGCGCTGTGCCATCGGCCATCCGTGAAATTAACAAACTGGTTGATTCACCGGGTATGAAATCATTGGCAGGCGGCTGGCCGGATCCGGCTGTTTTTCCAGGCCAGGAGATCATCCGCATTACGAACGAGCTGCTCAACGATAAGGCGGATCGGGTCTTACAATACGGCACAACCGAGGGACTTACCGAGTTGCGACGCGAACTTGCCCGCCTGGCGACAGAGCGTTACGGTATTGTGTGCAGCCCGGATCACATTGTTATTACGGCCGGTTCGGCCCAGGGAATGGATCTGGCCTGCCGGGTGATTATCAACCCCGAAGATCTTGTTTTTGTGGGACTGCCGACCTATTTTGGTGGGACCGGTGCTGTAATGGCCGCTTGCGGCGAACTGCTGGGGGTGGCCGTCGATAATATGGGAATGGATACCCAACAACTGGACGATCAACTGCAAAAGCTAAAGAAAAGTAATCAGCGAGCCAAAGGGGTTTATGTCATACCCAATTTTCAAAACCCGACCGGAAACACATTATCGCTTGAACGCCGCAAACACCTCGTTGAACTGGCAGAGCGCTATGACCTGATCATTTTCGAAGATGATCCGTATGGTGATTTGCGATTTGAGGGCGAACATCTTCCCCCGATTATATCTCTGGATACCCATGGTCGAGTCGTTCACATGCGCTCGATGTCCAAGACCTTTGCACCGGGTCTGCGGGTGGCCTGGACCATCGGACCGCCTGAAATGATTCGCAAAATGGTGGTCGCCAAACAGTTCGTTGATGTTGCCACCAATAGCCTGGCCCAATATATTTTACTGGAATTTATTCGTAGCGGATTGTGGGAAAAGCGCGTTCAGCTCAACAATCAACACTATAAAAGCAAACGTAACTTTATGCTCAAGCAATTGGCAGCCCATTTTCCCGAACAGGTTCAATGGAATCGACCGGATGGCGGGTTTTTCATTTTTGTTAAATTGCCAAAAACCCTTGATACCTCAACGCTTCTAACTGAAGCCATTGCGCATAATGTCGCCTTTGTGGCCGGGCAACCGTTTTTTATCGACGGTAGCGGAACCCATACTTTCAGACTGTCCTATTCTCAGTCCAGCGAAGCTGTAATTGCTGCAGCGGTGGCCGAGCTGGGAAGGTTGATAAAAAAAAAGTTAAAATAGATGAGGATTCATCAAGGTCCGTCGGTTCTTTGCGGTGAGTAATAGATTCGCATCGTATTGCGGTCGATGATTTTTAGCGCCACCAGGTCCATTTTTTCATGGACCAAATAACCGAAAAACTGTTCATCGGGTCCGATGATTTCAAGAAATCCGGTTCTTGAACCCAGCCAGACACTGATAATATTGTCAGAAGTCTGGGTGTTTTGCCGCAAAATTGCTATCCAGGTCTTTTGATCACCCACCTTGATCCACCGTCCGCTCACCTTCAGGGTGTTATTGTCATCTTTAGGATCAAATAAAACGGCATGTTGCGGAATGTAATAAATTATGTATTGAGACCAGTTGTTCTCCAATTGCTGCTGGATTCGCTGTTGCTCTGTGGCTCGCAAATTTTTGAATCGTGGTCCGGAGTCTGTGGCACAGGATACCGCGAAAAATCCCAGAAGAACCACCAGGCCAGTCCATTTCAGGCGCATGCTTCAACTCCTTTACGATTTTCGAAGGCGTTTATAGTGGTTGTAAAAAAAAACGTTTGAATAGCACAATGTTTTTTTTACAATCTCTAAAAGTGGAGGGTGAAGCGCTTATTAAAAAGGTTCAGGTAATCGGTCCGGCAACTTTTCTCAATTCAACGCCGTCGACCACCATGAACCAGTCGTCGCCATCCAGGTATGGCGGCTTATGCACCTCAAAGGTTGTAGTGAAAAACAGCACACCGACAATGAAATCATCCCCCGCAAAATTTTTCAGGGGACCGGAGACCTTGGTTGAACGTTTTCCATTTACCCGCCGGTAATTAACGCCGCCATTGTCGCTTATGGTCAGGTGAAAGCCGACACCTTCCCATGTTCCGATATAAGATTTTTTTTCTTCCGGAACCGGAATTGAATTACAGCCGCCAATCAGGCAGGTGAAACTGACAATGACCAACATCAAGACCAAACGGTAAAGACTCTTACGCATCTAAGCCCCCCAAGGCCTGGCAATTATGAACGGATCGATTGTCCGAATGCTGGACTGTACGCTGATAAGGGGGCAATTTGGATTTTGCGGACGGCATTACCGCGCCAGAAAGTCACAAATCCCCCGATATTATTATCTGCCATATTACGGTTAACTTTAGCTTTTTTAATCCGTGCAGGTCAGCGGGCGCGAATTTTTTGAACGGCTTGCCGATTTCCAGGCCGCGGTTGTATATCCCGCGGTTTATGATCTCGGTGGCTTTTTGTTCGCCGACTTCTATCTTCAGTGCTTCAAAAATGTGCCAGTACATCATGGCGCGGTTTTTAAATGATCCATATAATTGCTTGCGCAAGGCATCTTCAGACATTTTTCTCCCCTTATCTATGGTCTTTTTTGGGTGTTATAGTGGTTGTCAAAAAAACGTTCCGATATTCAAACGTTTTTTCTACAACCCCTTATGCCGCAATTCCGTGAATCGGGACACTATTATGAAAAGCGGTATAAATTATTTAGAGAAAAGCAAAAATTGATCAATCGTATGTCAATGTGATATTGGGTGTGGGCGGATGGACAATTTTCATTTTGCCTTTGGCCTGCTGATGCCGCTTGATCACATCTTCCACTACGGCTACCACGGAAGGCAACTTTTCATCGCCGTAAAGCGATTGGTATTGCTTGATTTGTCGCTTGACCAGCGGGGCAATTTGCGTGTGTTTGATCAGCACCTCTTTGGAAAACCCCTGCTCAAGGCCCTCGGTGATCATTTCAACCACATCATAATCATATCCCAGGTCTTTAAAATCGCTCTGGCCCAGTTCCAAACCGGCAGTCGGTTCGCGGTGGATGATCTGTTTGTCCAGCCCCAGGAAGGCGGCCATTTCACGGACAAGCCGTTTGGGTAAACCGGCGATGGGGCTGAGGTGCACTGCCCCGTCCCCGAAAAGGGTGTAATAACCGATGCCGAAATCTTCATCGCGGTTGCCGGTGCCGGCTAAAATTTTATTTTCTGTCGCTGCTTTGGTTGACAAAACGTTGGCCCGGATCCTGGAGATCATATTGCCTTTATGGAATTTATCATCAAATGCTTCCGGATTGGTTAACTTGAAAGGTTCCAGCAGGCCTTCGATGTTGTGAATTTCATAACGCAACCCCAGATGTTCGGCCACCGAAGCGGCGTCGGTTTCGTCCCGGGTCGCATTGATGCTTGACGGCAAAATATAGCCCACCAACTCATGCGCCGGCTGATCTTTTGCAAGTTTGGCATTATGGCGATCAAAACCGGTTTTGATCAGCGCTGCCGCCGTGCTCGAATCGACGCCACCCGATAATCCGATCACACACCCGCTGGAAGCGGTCGTCAGCACCATTTCGATGACAAAATCACCGATCTCTTCACAGACCTGTTTGCAATCCATGGTTGCCAATTTTATGGGTTTCATTTTTTGTCTCCTGCGGCTTTTATGTCTCCGGTATGGCTGTCAAAGTCAATATGTTTGATGTCATCTGTCGGCGCTTATTTCAAGCTCGGGGTTGTCAATCAAAATTAGGGAATTATGTTTTA
>Ga0265306_10000213_pt1 | contig 26020 bp, 9 predicted proteins | sample Helome_3_FD_192493 | JGI IMG/M metagenome (GOLD analysis project Ga0265306, IMG submission 192493) | Marine sediment microbial communities from subtidal zone of North Sea - Hel_20160420 (Illumina Assembly) | ecosystem: Environmental > Aquatic > Marine > Subtidal zone > Sediment ... | reverse complement strand
TTTAACTGACGTTATCAGAGGCGATATACAGATTGACACCAACATATTAGATGATAAAGTATTATTCAAAAGCGATGGTATGCCCACCTATCATCTGGCTAATATTGTTGATGATCATCTTATGGAGATAAGCCACGTCATACGCGGCGAAGAGTGGTTGCCTTCATTGGCTCTGCATACACAATTATACGATGCTTTTGGGTGGCAGGCCCCTAAATTTGCGCATCTGCCATTAATCATGAAGCCCGAAGGTAAAGGCAAATTGAGTAAGCGTGATGGGGAAAAAGGCGGGTTTCCCATATTTCCGCTTTCATGGGGAGATTCCACAGGGTATAAAGAGGCCGGTTACTTTCCAGAAGCGGTAGTGAATTTTCTCGCTCTTTTGGGATGGAATCCAGGCACGGAGCAGGAATTTTTCAAATTAGATGAGTTGATTAAAGCTTTTGACCTGAGTCGGGTACACAAATCTGGTGCGAGATTTGATCCTGAAAAGACCAAGTGGTATAATCATCACTACCTACAAGAGCAAGATGATATAGTTTTACTAAACTCTTTTAAACCTATACTTGCCGAAAAACTTAATAATGAACCCGCATTTGACCTTAATCTTGTTAATAATGATAATTACATAGCCAGCGTAATTTCTTTGATAAAAGAACGGGCATCTTTTGTGTCGGACTTCTGGGAACTGGGCAACTACTTCTTTCTGACTCCAAACTCATATAGCGAAAAGGTGGTTAAAAAACAATGGAAAGAAGATACACCTTCTATTTTGAATAAAATTGCCTTACTATTGGAGACTCTGGAAGATTTTTCTTCTCCTGAACTTGAAAAAATGGTTAAAAAATGGATTGGGGAAGAGAGTTTGACCTTCGGACAGGTTATGGCTCCTTTAAGATTAGTTATGGTAGGGGATTTAAAAGGGCCGCACTTATTTGATATCATGGCGTTGGTTGGAAAGGAAGAAACTTTAAATAGAATTGGAACAGCCTTGGCCAAATTGTAACAAATTGGTTATAATTCCGACCTATCTTATATATTTCTATCTCGCAAATTGTATTCACTAACTTAATTTATATTTTATGGGCAACTTACTTCTTATACCAATTGTTTTTATAGGACTTTTTATTCTTATGGCCTCATTTTTCATTGTTAAACAACAAACTGCCGTGATTGTTGAGCGGTTTGGAAGGTTTCACAGCATCAGAAATTCAGGATTACAGATGAAAATTCCGTTGATAGATCGTATCTCGGCTCGCCTGGGCCTTAAAATACAGCAATTAGATGTAATTGTTGAAACCAAAACTTTGGATGATGTATTCGTAAAACTGAAAATTTCAGTACAATATGTGGTTCTTAAAGCAAAAGTTTATGAGGCATTCTATAAGTTAGAATATCCTCACGATCAAATTACTTCTTATGTCTTTGATGTTGTCAGGGCCGAGGTTCCTAAAATGAAATTAGACGATGTCTTTGTAAAGAAAGATGATATTGCTATAGCGGTAAAATCTGAATTACAGGAAGCCATGTTGGACTATGGATACGATATTATAAAAACTTTGGTGACCGATATCGACCCGGATGCCCAGGTAAAAGAGGCTATGAACAGAATTAATGCTTCAGAGCGTGAAAAGATAGCTGCTCAGTTTGAAGGAGATGCGGCTCGAATCCTGATAGTTGAAAAAGCCAAGGCCGAAGCAGAAAGTAAGCGCTTACAGGGTCAGGGTATTGCAGATCAAAGACGTGAAATTGCCAGAGGGTTAGAAGAATCTGTAGAAGTACTAAATAAAGTGGGTATAAATTCTCAGGAAGCTTCTGCTCTTATAGTGGTAACCCAGCATTATGACACACTTCAATCTATTGGTGAAGAAACCAATACTAATCTTATATTACTGCCAAATTCACCACAGGCAGGAAGTGACATGTTGAATAATATGGTAGCATCATTTACCGCAAGTAATATGATAGGTGAGTCCATGAAGAAACAGAAGCCTAAAACTTAAACAAAAAACCATAGCGTTTTTAAAAACTCCTGTCCGGAAGATTTCTGGCAGGAGTTTTATTATAAAATCAGTTTTTATTTTGAAGTGTATCGATTATGCATCCAAATTAAGGGTAAACCGCTAAAGAAGACTTATAAAGCCCTATTTAACTACACAACCTAATAGAGGTATATCGCAAAGGTGAGAAGCTCTAAAAACAAGCTCAATTTTTATCCATATATATAAATAATACCAATCATAATATTTTTGTAGATAAGTATTCTCTATTCTAGCTCCTATGCTCTATTTTAGCCCATGTATCACGAAGGGTTACAGTTCTGTTAAATACCATTTTATCCTTTGTAGAATCTTCATCAACATTAAAATATCCCAATCTTTGGAATTGAAAACGGTCGTTAACATTTGCCTCTTTCAGGCTGGGTTCAACATAACCCGTGATAATCTCCAGCGAATTTGGGTTAATGAATTCAAGAAAATCCTTGTCCTTATACCCATCCGGCGTTTCATCTGTAAAGAGCCTGTCATACAATCTCACCTCAACCGGCAAAGCATGTTTAACAGAGACCCAATGTAAGGTGCCTTTAACTTTTCTCAAACTCTCCTCGCTTCCACTTCCACTTTTGCTCTTTGGATCATATGTACATTGAACTTCCAAAATATTTCCATCTGCATCCTTAGTACAACTTTCCGCTTTTATGATATAGGCATTCTTAAGACGAACTTCGCCGCCCAATTTTAATCTAAAAAATTTTCTGTTGGCCTCTTCCCTAAAATCCTCCCTTTCAATATATAATTCTTTTGAAAAAGGAAGTTGGCGAAAACCTGCTGATTCATCTTCCGGATTGTTCTCAGCTTTGAGCCATTCTTCTTCGCTTTCAGGATAATTGGTTATTACCACTTTTAAAGGATTTAAAACAGCCATTACCCGGGGCGTTATTTTGTTGAGATGTTCTCTAATGTGAAATTCTAAAAGTGAAACGTCCACAACATTTTCGCGTTTGGCTATCCCTATGGTCTCAGCAAAATTCCGGATAGACTCTGGTGTAAAACCTCTTCTACGCAGCCCTGATATAGTGGGCATTCTGGGATCATCCCAACCATTTACCAGTCCTTTCTCAACTAATTGAAGTAATTTACGCTTACTTACAACAGTATGGCTCAGGTTCCTGCGGGCAAATTCACGTTGTTTTGGTCTTATTTTTTTTGGTTCAGCTACGTTGTCAAGAAACCAATTATATAATTCCCTGTGTGGGGCAAACTCAAGAGTACAAAGTGAGTGAGTTACTTGTTCTATATAATCACTCTCCCCATGTGTCCAATCATACATAGGATAAATACACCAATCGGTATTTGTTCTGTGATGCGCTCGTTTCAGGATTCGATACATAATCGGGTCCCGCATTAACATATTGGTTGAAGACATATCAATTTTAGCCCGGAGAACATGGGTTCCTTCCTCATAAAGACCCTCTTTCATTCCTTTAAAAAGTTCAATATTTTCTGAAATCGACCTGTCTCTAAACGGGCTATTGACCCCCGGTTCTGTAGGACTGCCTTTTTGTTTGGCCATTTCTTCAGATGATTGGCTATCTACATAGGCTTTACCTTGTTCAATAAGCTCCACGGCCCAATCAAATAGAGCTTGAAAATAATCAGAGGCATAACGTTCAGTATCCCATTCAAATCCCATCCACTTTACATCTCGCTTAATGGCGTCTACATACTCCTGTTCTTCTTTTATGGGGTTAGTGTCGTCAAACCTCAGGTTAACAGGCGCATTATACCGAAGGCCAAGGCCAAAATTAAGGCAAATTGAGCTTGCGTGGCCAATGTGTAAGTAGCCATTTGGTTCTGGCGGAAACCGAAATCTTAATGCATTAAGAGGAAACCCATTAGCAAGATCCTCTTCAATAATATGTTCTATAAAATTAAGTGATTTAGGTGATTCACTCATGGATTTGATTTTGAAGCACAAATGTAGGAAAAATGAGGGTATGACAACTAATAAAAGATGCTCACCATGCAATAACCCGATTTCACAACATATTTAATTGGTGCTACAACATTAAATTTCCAGCCAGGTAATTAAAAGACATATTTGTTGTTGAATACACTGGTAAATTGAAGTAAAACTTTAACAACGCATGTAAAACGAAAAAAACAACGAACGCCCATACGGTTTGCCAAAACCCAAATCCAGTAAAAGGTAAAACTGTAGTTCCCCCAAAACTACACTACTTATGAGAGCAAAACTATCCTTTAAAATCAAGTATTTCTTTTTGACCATACTGCTGTTAGGATGCATGCAACTCAGTGCGCAGGTTTTAGACGCTCCTGTTGCCGCACCTAACCAGACACCACCTCCCGGAAGTTCTCCTTGGGATAAGGCATGTGCCTCCAGTACTTTTAATGATTACTGGGTTAATTTCACATGGGGTCCTCCCTTAGTTAACGGTGATAATGAATTTATTCTTGAACTCTCTGATGCGAGCGGCAGTTTTGCAAGTCCCGTAGAACTTGCCCGAGATGCCACAAAAAATACAAATTTTGACTTCTACATTCAATTTTCCATCCCAACTGATACCAGGGGTGAAGGCTATAGAATGCGTGTTAGAAGCACTAGTCCGGCGGTTATTGGAGCGGCATCTGTCGCATATCCAATGTATTATATTGATGTAAATTCAGGTCTTACAATTAGACAGCAAGGCAATGCCGACTTTGGAGACGGTACAGCTGAAGTCTGTAACGGGAATTCAATTACCCTGGAGGTTTATAATCTTCCTAATGCAAATACCTATCAGTATAACTGGTACAGAAGCGGATCGCCTTTAGCCGAAAAAAGTGAATCCATTACGGTTTCACAGGCAGGAATGTATAATGTAGAAATTGATTATGGTGCGTGCTCCGGATCCGGTAATACCCTTTCAAACATTATTGATGTAACAACAGGGGCCAGCTTAGGTATAGCTATTAACACGCCAACTAAAACTGATTTGTGCGCTGGTGAAACTGAAAATCTTGAGGCAAACATAAATAATCCCAGTTTAACATATACCTGGTATAAAGATAGCACAGCCATTCCTTCATCTAATAATTATATTTATACTGTAGATGCCTCTGTGCCAGGGTTTGAAGGAGATTATCAGGTCGAAATTTTCGGGCCCGGAGCTTGTGTGGAAAGATCTTCAGCCGTGACCATCACTAATGCAGGGAATTTTACGGTAACCAGAAATAATCCTGCCAACGTAGTAGTTCTACCAGGACAAAACGAAACATTAAGCGTTACAACTGACGCTTCTTCTCCCGCTTATCAATGGTATAGAGATGGTAGCCTTATATCCGGGGCTACAAGCAACAGTTTGTCCGTAAATGAAACAGAAACCGGTACATATTTTGTCCGTGTTTCCTTAAGCGGAGGACCTTGTTCTTCAACCTCTATAGATTCCGAAACGACTACGGTAGTTACTCCGGCATCTTTTGAGATAGTAGTTGATTATGCGACTGCTTATACCGCATGTGCTAATAACAGTATTGTCCTTGATGTTACTACCATAAATGCTATAGACTCAGGTGGAGGGGTGACTGATGTTACCGCTTCTCTAATCTCTTCATTTACATACCAATGGAAAAAAGACGGCAGCCCTGTAGGTGGAGAAACTTCAGCAAGCTTAAGTTTAACGGACATTACTGAAAACGGTAATTATGAAGTAGACGGCAATATTACTACATATAATGCAACATCAAACTCACTGGCTGTTCAGCTTTTAGTAAATGAGACTTTAACCATTAACAGTACCGGTCTTATTAGTTGCGGTCCTGCTGAACCAATTACAATAAACACCACCACGAATTTGTCTGGTGAATCTTTTGATTGGTTTAAGGATGGTGTAAATCTTAATAATACCAATATAGCCCTGACAGTTACAGAACCAGGAACATACCAACTGCGATTAGATAGAAACAGTTGTCCTCTTCCTTCTAATGAAATTGTAATATCCGGTCTGGATCCTGCCTTAATAACCCTTGACCCTTCGGGCACAATTGTTTTTCCCGAAAGTAGTTCCAGAACAGTTACCGCCAGCGGTGGTGACTCATACAGATGGTATGATTCTAATAATACTGAAATGAGTAATTCCTCTTCCGTAACCTTTACAGAGGAAGGCTCTTATATTCTTATAGCAACTATAGGAAATTGTGAAGTAAGCAGAAATGTAACTGTAGAATATCTTGACAACTTTAAAATACCGAATGTTATAACTGTCAATGGTGACGGAATAAATGATCAATGGATTATTCCTAATTCCTACTCCAATAAGGCTGAAGTGAACGTACTCATTTTCGACAGTTCAGGCAAGGAAGTGTTAAATGAATTCAATTATCAAAATAACTGGCCTGAAACTTCAATGACTTTTGCCAGGCAAAACATGGTCTTTTTCTATAAGATTAAAGACGCTAATGAAGTTTTAAAACAAGGCACCATAACCGTTATTCGTTAACCAGAAAAATGAAATTAAAACTCGCATACCTGTTGTTGTTCATCATGGCGCTTACCAAAGTAAGTGCACAGGAAGATAATCCTTTTATCTCTTATGATGTGCCTTCACAGAACCTATTAAAGTTTAATAGATTTTTAATAAATCCGACTTTCTCAACAGTTCGTGAAGATTTGTCATATATCAATCTTTTACATAGAAACCAATCGGTATCTTTTGATGATAATAACCAATTATATTTCCTTAGTTACAGTGGTAGGATTGACGATAGATCCGGGCTGGGAGTAGGTCTATATACACAGAGGGAGGGAGTTGTTAGTAATTACGGAGTGTTAGCCAATTATGCTTATGGTGTAAAATTAAGCGATAAAAGTAATTTCACCTTTGGAGCCAATTTATCCTATTACAGTAGCGGCCTGGATCAAAACAGAGCTAACCCTATTGAAATAGATCCACTACTGAGTGGTTTTCAGGATAGTTCTTTGCTTTCCTTTCAGCCAGGATTTAACATTTCATATAACCAATTTGATTTCGGTGTTTTTGCCGAAAACCTTTTTGATTATAACCTTAAAACAAGTGAGTCTATAACAGACTTTGAGGACAAAACCTTCTCAGCTCATTTACAATATACCTATAAGTTGGAAAATAACTCCGGTGTTTTTGAAAACTCACGTTTGATGCCTATAGCCCGGGTAAGACGAGTTGGTCAGGAAGATATTGTTTTAGGCGGTAATATAATTTTTGACTTACCTAGACTAGGTTGGGTACAGGCCGGATATGATAGTTTTTATGGGGCTTCAGCCGGAATTGGTTTTAACCTTGGAAAAAGACTCTCTCTTGGATATACGATGGAGAAAGGCCTGTCGAATAGTTTTGACAACTTTGGTACTACCCATGAAATTTCTTTTGCTTACTCTTTCACACCTAACCTTACTGAAGACAGGGTAATGTTAGAAGAAAGCGAAGAAGCAATCGCAAATATTGAAGAAGATCAAGAAGCTATAAAAGAATCTCTCGCTACTGATGAGGAAGAGATTACAGAACTCAGGCGCCGTCTGGCAGAAAATGATGCAATCCTTGCTGAGCTCATTTTCAGGCAGGACTCCATGGAGACAAATCGCGAAAAAGATCTTGAAAGAAGATTTGAGATGGTTATGCGTATGGTGCGAAATGAAACTAATGGGGAGCGACCTGATCTTGAAGAAAAGGCCAGGGAGATGTACCTCATTAATAATGACAAAACAGCGCTAGTTGAAAATGTTGAGAAGCCAAGACCTACTGAGTATAAGCCTATAGTCAGGAAGAAAACTCAGGCAGACGTATTTATTCAGGAAGCCAAACGCAACAATGTTAAAGGTCAAAAATTCAGAGATCTGGATGGTGTTGAAAATGGATACTATGTGGTTGCCAATGTTTACAGAGGCGAACATTACCTGAATAAATTCATAGACAATCTTAATAATCAGGGTTTAGACGCTGACTATATAGACAATACCAAAAACGGATTAAAGTACGTATATCTGAAAAGATACGATACCTGGAAGGAGGCGCTGGCCGCACATAAATCAGGATTAAATGGAACCTATAATGACGAATTATGGGTAATGAATGTCGATAACCGCTATACGAACGAGGCCTATGCTGAAAATTCAAATAAAGTGCGTGAGAAATCGTCCGAATACGATACAGATGTTCTTCAAAAGAATGTTGTTGTCAGGGATAATGTAACAGGAAGCGAGCCAAAGTCTAAAAGTCAATTTATTAATGGTGTTGGCTCCGGTTATTATATTATAGCTAATGTCTTTGCAAACCCTAAAAATGCCAATCGATTTGTAAAATTATTAAACTCCCAGGGGCTAAGTGCCAGTTACTTTATAAATCCCGAAAATAACTATCGGTATGTTTATTTAAAGCGACACGAATCCTGGAACAATGCTCTCATATCTTACTACTCCAAACTAAATGACGCATATGACGATAAAATGTGGATCATGCGTGTCACACCAAACTTAATAACCTAGATGAAACCAACCTTTACTAAAAAAATTCTTTTTGCCTGTGTGGTGCTTTTTTCCTATGTAGGCATTTCACAAGAATTCAACAATTTTGAAGTTAGGTACCAGAATAACCTAAGGGGCGACCTAACTTTTATAGCCAACAATATTGTTAACCGAGACGGAGGCACCGGAAGTACTCAACCGGAAGACCCTTATAATTCCACCGGTAACTCCTCTACTTACAATGACTGGCTTAACATGCAGTATATTGATGTGGATAGCGACGCCACTACTTTTAGTTCGAGTAGAGCAACCTTTAATTTTCCACAGGCAAGCTGTAATCTAATTCGTTATGCAGGATTATATTGGTCAGCTACCTATCCCAGCGCTCAGGCCGGTCAGGTTTTAGGTACAGGGAGGCAAAACGATTTTAACCAGGTGAAACTTATGGTTCCGGGAGGAGCCTATGTAGATGTAACCGCAGATGAGGTTTTATTTGACGGATTCACCAGCGGAGATCCCTCTGTTACACAAAATAGTCCTTATGCTTGTTACGCCGATGTAACTGCGCTAATTACCCCTTTGGCAGATCCTTCAGGGGATTATACAATTGCAAACATACGATCCGTTGTTGGATCACTCTCACCTGGTGGAGGTGCGGCAGGTGGGTGGACTCTTATCATTGTTTATGAAAACCCCACATTATCAGGAAAATTAATTACAACCTTTGACGGTTTTGCAAGAGTAAGAAGTGCTAATCCCAGTGTGGATATCAACTATAGCGGTTTTAACACTATTCCTGTGGGTCCTGTTATAGCAAATCTGGGGGCCGCAGCATTAGAAGGGGATAACAGAATTACTGGCGACAGAATGCGAATTAGAGCTGCCAGTAATCCCGGTTTTACAACAATAAGTAATGCCGTAAACCCCGCAAATAACTTCTTTAATAGTAATATCACACTGAATGGTGCGATAACTACTAACAGAACTCCAAATAGTATCAACACACTTGGTTATGATACCGATATATTTTTATTGAATAACCCCTTGAACTCGGTTATTCCTAATGCAGAGACAGATGCCACTTTTAGATTTACATCGAGTGGAGATCAATATTATCCTTTCTTTAATTCCTTTAATGTTGAGATAATAGAGCCCAATATTATTGTAGAGAAGACAGTAGAAGATATTGCAGGTAATGATATAACTGGTTTAGGAGTTAATTTAGGCCAGCTCTTAGATTATGTGCTCGGCTTTGAAAATATTGGCAATGATGACGCTACCAATTATGTCTTAAGAGATGTATTGCCAACAAATGTGACTGTAATAGAATCGGATCTGGTGTTGCCTCCAGGGGTAACCTATGTTTACGATCCTGTGGCTCACGCAATATCCTTCAATATCCCTCCAAATCTAATTGAGGAAGGTGACCCACTTTCTGAAATAAGACTTAGAGTGAGAGTTGCTGAAAACTGTTTTGATTTTGTAGATGCCTGTACAGATTTAATAGCAAATCAGGCATATTCAACTTATCAAGGTGTAATCAATACTGCGCAGATCACGGACGACCCCAGCGTTTCCGATTTTGACAATTGCGGATTTGTTACTCCTGGTGCTACAAACTTTTTATTAGATGATCTTGACAGTTGTGACTATAACAGAACTGTACAACTATGTGGAGACGATGTTATTCTCGATGCGGGAGATAATTTTGATTCTTATGTCTGGTACAAGGATGAAAATATGGATGGTTTAATTGACCCGGGTGATACTTTATTAAATGACGGAGATCCGGATAACGACCCCAGTACCCAGGTAGTAAATGAAACAGGTATTTTTATCGTAGACAAAATTGTCGCCGACCCTTGTAAAGGGTTTCAGGAAATCATAACTGTAGAATTTTTTGGGACTACCCAGATAAACCCTATTGTTACTCTGATCAATGACCCTTCAAATACCGTTGAAGGGGAGGTAGTAACCTGTCCGAATGACGGAGAATTATTGCCAAAAATATTCTTGTGTGGGCTGAACGACACAGAACTTATTCAAATTAATATTCCGGATGCCGATAGTATAGAATGGGAACAGCTCGATGAAGCGAGTTGTGGCGCTTCTGTTGCAGATTGTGCCAACAAAGATTCCGGATGTTCCTGGAACAATGTAGAAACGGGGAACAATTTCGTTGCTTCAGATGCCGGTCAATACAGGCTGATTATCAACTATCAAAATGGATGTTTTAGCCGGTTTTATTTCAATATTTTCAAAAACCCGCTAGATCCACAATACAATGTTACCGATTTGATTTGTTTATCTCCCGGAAATATTACTGTAACAAACATGCCGGTTGATTATGAATACCAGCTGTTAGACGCAACTACAGGGGCGGTTTTGGTTCCTTTTAGCGCATTGAATGGCCCTAGCTTTACAATTAACTCAAACGGTGCCTATACAGTAGAAATGCGCCAACAAGGGGTAGTAGATGGTTGTATTTTCAGATTAGAAGATATTGGAGTGCTTACCAGAAACTTCCAGGTTGATATCACCACTCAGGACGCTGACTGTAATGGTCTGGGTTCATTGAGTATCTCTGTGCTGGATGTGGAACCACAATATTACTATGAAATCTCTCAGGGAGGAACAATTGTGGATACCTATGGCCCAAGTCTTGACAACAACTACACATTTGCAAATCTCAATCCCGGGGTTTATGATGTAGAGGTAACTACAGATGATAGCTGTCTGCATAATGAGCAGGTCACCATTATTGACAGTTCAGATCTTGAGCTAACAGCAAGGGTTTCTCAAAATATTACCTGTCGGGAAGGGAATATCTTAATGGAATCAACTGGTGGTAAAACGCCGCATACTTATGCTATCTGGTCTTATGTGGACACATTGGGCGTTACCCAAATCTCATATCCTGATCCGCCATCTATTCCCCCTTCAGAATTCCAGACGAGTCAAATCTTTGATATCTGGGATCCGGGAACATACATGTTTGTCGTAGTAGACCGTAATAATTGTTTTGATATCTCTAATCCTGTTGAAATTGAATTTGTTCCTTCAGTGGAATATGGTCCCACAACTGTGATTAACGAGCAGTGCTTTGGTGATTCCACAGGATCTATATCTTTTGATATCATTGACACTAACGGTTATCAACTTACCTTTTTCCTTATAGATGAAAATGGTATTGAAATTGACAGTAATACCTCGGGCATATTTACAGGCCTGCCTCAAGGCGATTATACTGTGAGGCTTAATCAAAGAAAAGGGAGTGCCTCGTGCGACTTTTTCGAATATTATACCGTTTCCGGACCGGCTAATGGTCTTTCGGGTGGTGGTGCTTTGATTCAAGACTATACCTGTCTTCAAACAGGTACTATTGAGGCCCAAAATATTACCGGAGGAACAGCGCCTTATGAATTCTCAATAGATGGAATAAACTTTGTTTCCGGAGCAGGGGCTGAGACTTTTACTGGTCTAACGAATGGCTCTTATACTATAAGTATCCGGGATGCTAATGGTTGTCTTATTGTGACCAATCCCATAACCATAGACCCTTTAAATCCACCAACTGATCTGGACTTTGTTTCCTCAGCACCCACTTGTCCGGCCCTAACCTCAGATGTTACTGTATCAGTTGTTAATGGGAACACACCTTTCGTGTTTGAAATAATTGCCCCTGTGGCAATTCCGGCAACCTCTACTTCTGGTGGTTCTGCCAATTTTGATGGTCTTACACCCGACACCTATACGTTCAGGGTTACAGATGATAAAGGCTGTACTTACGAAGAGAGTTATACCATTACACCGGTAATTCCTATTGGGGTTGTAGGGCAATTGGTAAGCAATATTAGCTGTCTTGGGGATGCCGACGGAGAAATTCTATATACCGTTTCTGGCTTTAACACTTCATACGACTATACGGTAAGCGGGCCATCAGCATTCAGTGGATCCGGAGAAACAAACGCAACAATTCCTTTAGCCGGTTTACCCGCAGGAACTTATGATATTACAGTAACAGATAATGATACGAACTGTACTGACACCGCAAGTGTAACGGTAAATGCCCCTCCGGCTGCTCTTAGTATATTGGCAAATGAGACACAGCCAACCTGTACAGATCCCGGCAGTGTAGTACTTACGGCTGCCGATGGTTGGGGAGGTTATACGTATTCTTTAACCTATCCTGATACAGTAACTATAGTCACTAATGGCACCGGTGCTTTCACAGGTTTAGTACAATCAGGTACTTATAGTGCGTCCGTTACCGATGCCAATGGTTGTGTTGCTGCTATGACATTCGATTTAAATGCCGCTTTACCACCTGTATTAACCATAGTTCCAAATGATGTTTGCTATGATAACCTTACCGGTTTGACATTAACAGCCAATGTAACGTCCGGAGGAGATGGAAACTTTGAATACAGCATTAACGGCGGGTTATATGACACAAATAATGTTTTTGCTGGTCTGGGCCCGGGAACATATACCATTGACGTCATTGATGGAAACAACTGTACAGGTACTGATACCATAACGATAAACCCTGAGCTGACAGTTACAGCTTCCGCAGCTAATATTACAGCTTGTGGAACAACAACAGATGTAACGGTAACCGCAGCAGGTGGTGATGGAAATTTTGTTTATGCAATTGTAGCTGATGGAGTAGCTCCGGTTCCTGGAGATTTCGGTATTGTAAATCCTATTACAGTTACTGGTGCCGGGGATTATGATGTATACGTTCGTGATAACAATGGAAATGTAACATTTTGTGAAGCCATGTACGATATCACTATTGTACAGGATGCGCCTATAACTATTACCCCCACATCAACTCCTGTAATATGTTTTGGAGATAGCAATGGTAGCATAACGATAGTTGCTGCTAATGGAATGGGGCCTTATGAATACAGTATTGATAACGGGGCAACTTACCAGGTATCAGGAAATTTTGTAAACCTGGCTGCCGGAACATATCCTATTAGGGTAAGAGATGCAAACAATTGTGAAGAAACGGCTTCCATAGACGTGCTTGAGCCAACACAATTGGTGGCAGAAGCCATTCAAACACAGCCATATACCTGTCTTCAATTAGGTGAAATAACGGTAGGAAGTGTAACCCCAACAACCGGAGGTTCAGGAGATTATCAATATAGTCTTAACGGCGGTTCGTGGACTACATCTACACCTGGAGGTGCAACCTTTACAGGATTAATAGATGGTGCTTATACAATCCGGGTACGCGACGCGAATGCAGTTTCTTGTTCTATTACACTGCCGGACGTAATAATAGCGCCATTACCTGTTGAGCCGGTATTAAGCACCAGCACTACCTATAATTGTGATGGCACAGGAAATATTACCGTATTACCTAATGACCCTTCATATCAGTACAGTATAGATGGAGGAGCCCTACAGGCTTCCAATGTCTTTAATAATATTGCCATTGGCAATCACCTTATTACCGTAGATTATGGAAGTGGATGTACAGTGGATACAGCTACTAACGTAGTTGCTGGCAATGCTTTTGACGCAAACATAACGAGTTTGACCAATCTAAGTTGCAACGGTTCGGCTGATGGCACTATTACTTTTGAAGTTGAAAACTTCGATCTTGTTAATGGGTTTGAATATTCTGTAAATGGAGGTGCTTTTTCAGCTCCACAAACAGTTTCTCCTGTAACCGTTAATGGCTTAAGTGCCGGTGTACATACTATTGAAGTTAGAGATTTTTTAGATAATTCTTGTACAGTTACACTTTCTGAAACCCTGACTGAACCAGCTCCTTTAGTTGCTTCAGCTAGTATTACGGTGGAGTTTACTTGTAACAATACAGGGGCTACGATAACTGCCAGTGCAATTGGAGGAACGCCAAGTTATGAATACCAATTGGAAGATAATGTAGGTGGTATAATTACTCCTTATCAAGCCGGAGTTGATTTTGTAAGTGTCCCTGCTGGAGATTATATCATAAGAGCCCGGGATACAAATAACTGCGAGGATCCAATAGATGCGCCTATTACGGTAGTTGCACCTGCTAATCCAACTTTTACTACTACTCCAACGGCCTGTTACAGTGGGGCCAACGATGGAACTATCCTTGTGGATGTAACTTCGATCCCAGGAAACGGAGGCTTTCAGTTCAGCATCAATAGTGGTCCGTGGCTAACGCCTACACCATCTACGGCAACAAGCTACACCTTTAATAATCTGTCATCAGGTAATTATACCATAGATGTCAAAGATTCTTATGGTTGTGTTGGCGTTCAACAAAACGTAACTATAAATCCAAGACTTGCTGCCAACGCGGTTTTAACGACAGACCTTACTTGTTTGGCGCCTGCATCTATTACTATAAACGCTAGTGGTGGTTCGGGAACATATTCCTATGAATGGTCTAATGATGCCGGTGCAACTTACTTTAACACCAACTTTGTTGGAAATGTTTTCACTTCTAACACGGATGGCACGTATATTTTCAGAGTAACCGATACAACTGCTCCTGCCGCTTGTATTGTAATAACTAATTCAGTTATCATAAGCCCTGCAGACACGCCGGTAATTACAACAGTAACTCCGACTCATATTCTTTGTAATGGAGATAGTACGGGAATGCTAGACGTGGTTATCGACACATCAATAGGCAGCCCTCCATATGTCATAGAGGTTATAGAGACTATTTCAACAACGAATTATGGAACCCAGACCACTGGTCTGCCTGCTGGTGATTATGAAGTCACAATAACGGATGCCAAAGGTTGTGTTTCGGTTCCTTTTGCAGTAACTATAAATGAACCCAACCCTATCGCTTATGATATTAATTTGATCCCAATTACTTGTAATCCAGCTACTGGTACAGATCCGGGTTCTATAACCGTAGAAAACCTAAGCGGTGGTACTGCAGAATACACCTACCATTTAACAGGAAATAACGGTTATTCCGCATCTTATTTGACAACTGCCGGAGGTGAAGATCATACCTTTGCTATACTTGAATTCGGTATTTATGAAGTTGATGTGGTTGACGCCAATGGTTGTTCACTGAGAACTACTAATATAATTGCTTCTCCGCCAAATGATCTGGATATTGATGTATCTACTCTAACTGCAAGTTGTGCGGCAGGAGGTACAGCTATAGTTACGGTTTCATCTGCAGTAGGTAGTGGTAATTATGAGTTTGCAATTTTGGACAGTTATACCATTCCATATTCGGCCTCTTATCAGGCGCCGGATGTTGTAGGTGGAGATACTTCTACATTTACAGGGCTTATACCTGGAGTTACTTATACTTTTGTGGTTCACGATTTAACCACCAATTGTTATTATTTTGAAACTGCTGCTACCCCAATAAATTCTCCTTCAAATATGACGTTAACGTCATTGGTTGAGGCAAATGTAACATGTACCGGGGCTGCAGATGGTAATGTGAGTTTCACTTTTGATAACTACGATGTAGGTGCCACACAGGTCGACTACGAAATATTTAATGCACAATCTAATATAACCACTGGTTTTACCGGGTCTTCACCAGTAAATCCGCCCGCAGGACCTGTAAGTATATCAAATTTTGCAACATTGCCTCCTGGTGTATACTATGTATTGTTAACAGAAATTAATGGTGCGTTTGCTGGTTGTTCAATTGGTTCTTCAAACTTTACCATCGATGAATCAACCAACTTATTGTCGGTTACAGCAGCTTCTCCAGTTAATGATAATTGTAATGTGAATGCGGGTGTCATCACAGCAACACCTCAATTTGGTAGTGCCCCATATGAATTCCAATACTTACTAAATACGGCGCCAGCTCCAACTGCCGCTTCACCCGGATGGACAAGCAGTACTACTGTAAACGTTGAATCCGGAGATTATATCGTTTACGTAAAGGATGCAAATGACTGTATTCAAAACGATCCTGTTACTGTAGCTTTAGATGCAAGGCCAGAGATTTCACTTTCAATAGTAGATGAATGTGTGGCAGAAGGCTTGTTTGAGGTTCTGGTAACTCTTGATGTTCCAAGTGTCGCACCATATCAGTTAAGTATTAATGGCGGCCCATTCCAAAATATAGTTTTTGACGGCAGTAACCAATATCTCGTTTCTGGATTAAATTCGGGAGCTGCTCAAACGATAGCGGTTAGCGATGTAAACGGCTGTGCAGACACCGATCCTTTTACAATTATTCCACCCCTGGAATTTACTGTAATGCAAACCGCATTATTGGATTGCGAACCAGGCATGGCAGCCAATGCCGAAATTACTATAGAGGTAACTTCGGGTTCTGGTACTTATGAATTTGAAATTGATGGCCCGGGAGCTATTGATCAGGCTAGAATTGCTCTTCCACCCACTCCATATACCTGGACTGGAGCAAGTGGAGCTGGTTCCTATAATGTGATAGTTCATGATATCAGCACCACGCCTCCTAACTGTTCGCAAAGTGTTATTGTAGATGTTCCCTCTGCTATACTTCCAAACTTTACAGAAATACATACCAATGTTACCTGTAACGGAGGGGCAGACGGTACGATAACTATGATTGAAATAGATAATGGTAATAACCCTTTAACCTATACCTTAACTCCGATGCCTGTTGGTGTGGTTTTAAATGACAAAACCTTCGAAAACATTCCTGCGGGAACCTATGATGTCAGGGGAACAGGGGTTAATGATTGTTTTACAGATATTTTTTCAATTACCATTACGGAGCCAGCTATTATGAATGTTCCGGCACCTGCTATTGTTGAATTTGGCTGTACTTCAGGAAATAATCCTGAAAATGCTACATTAACAATTGACGACACCTTAATTACAGGCGGAAGCGGGGCTTATGCTATTTATGAATTCATAAATGATCAGGGTACTCCGGCACCAGGAGATGATGTGGTGGTTCAAACAGGTTCCAACACCACCTATATAGAAACAAATGTTACCGGTGGTAGTTATGTTATTAATGTCTATGACAGCAATGGATGTCTTGGGTCTGCAACAGCAATAATTTTACCATATGACGAATTATTAACGGCTACTGCGGGGATTACCAATGCTATTAGTTGTAATCCGGGAATGGATGGTGAAATTACTTTAACCGTAACATCAACAACTAATAATGCGGCTAAATTTGAATACAGCATAGACAATGGTGCTACGTATCAGGCTTCAAATGTTTTTAGTGGTTTAGATTTTGGTGTCTATAATTTCCTAATCAGACATGTAGATACAGGATGTATATTAACTGCTACAGAGACCATTACTGATCCTAACACCTTTAATATAGTGCTGACTAAATTACAGGATGTAATCTGTTTTGGTACTGAAACCGGAGAAGTTACCATAGAATTAACCGATGCTACATATATTGGGCCTTTTGACTGGAATATCTATGATACCAATGGTACTCCGGCAAATACGGCTGATGATGTACTGGTAAAAAACGGAACAAGTCCTACAAACGGACCAACAGGGGTAATTACACTTTTTGCAGGTGATTATCTTGTGGAGGTTATTCAAAACAACCATCCAAATTGTACGAATACACAATTATTTAACATCGCAGGTCCGCCGGCAGCTATTACTGCTAATACCAATGTATCACAAATTACCTGTATAGGAAACGATGGCATTATAGAAATCGTAGATGTTCTAGGGGGCTGGGGTGGCTACACTTATTATGTAGGAACCGTGCCGCCAACTGGTCCTGGAGATTATGTTGCCGGTCCAAGGTTTGAAAACCTTGTAGCAGGTACTTATGAAGCCTGGGTTATAGATTCAAGTGGATGTGAAGAGATGATCCAGAACAACATTGTTCTTGCAGATCCTCTTCCAATTACGGCTACTTTGCAAATCAATCAGGAAAACTGTACCAATCTTCAGGGTGAAATTGAGGTAATAGGAACAGCTGGTGGACAGGGAAGTAATTATACCTACCAATTAATAAAAGATGCAGCGCCTTTTGGTGCGCCACAGACTTCAACTGTTTTCTCTGGTCTTGGAGCAGGAAGCTATGAAGTTCAGATAACAGACCAGTGGTCCTGTACCACAACGATAGGGCCGGAAGTGCTTTATGAAGAGATGTCATTAATAAGCACAGTGGTTAAACCAATTGATTGTACTGCAACTCCTGATGGAGAAATTACAATTACGGTTACCGGAGGATCTGCTAATCTTAATTATGTAGTCACATTCCCTGATCTGATTACATCAGTAATAAATAATACAGGTGTTTTCACAGGATTAGATCAACCCGGACCCTATTTGTTTGTAGTGACTGATTTAGACACTTCTAATCCTGTATGTACAAAAACTATAACGCAGGAATTAGATGCGCCTACTCCTGTAACATTTGATCCACATACTGTGATTGATGTGTCTTGTAATGGGCTAAGTGACGGAAGTATTACGGTAAACCTGGAGCCGGTTGCTCCCGGGGTAAACGATAACCCAATCTATATCTACAATCTTTACGACGCAGCAATTTTAATTGCCGGACCACAAACTAGTCCAATTTTTAATGGTCTGCCTGCCGGTTCCTATGAAGTAGAAGCTATTTCGGACAGAGGATGTTCATTAAGAGAGGTTGTTATTGTAGATGAACCAACTATCTTAACAGTTGCCGCGGTAACAACTGCGTTCAATTGTAACCCCAACAATACGGTTAATCTGGCTACCATTACAGCAACTGTTGGAATAGGAACAGGAACGAGTCCGTATTTATACAGTATAGATAATGTTAATTTCCAGACATCAAACACATTTGATGTTGTAGACACAGGTCTTATTCAAAATATTACGGTCTATGCCCAGGATGCAAATGGATGTACGGCTACAGATGACGTAATTATAAATCCTTTAAATGTATTTACAGTAGCTATTTCTCAGGATGTTGCAATTTCCTGTGCAGGTCCGGAAGAAATTACTATTTCTGTTACAGATGATCTAAATCCGGCTAATACGTATACTTACGAATTGCTGCCATTGGGTAATCCAAATGGTGCGCTAACAGCCACGCCATCAAATACAACTGCAGAATTTGATTTAACTGCTGTGGGAAGTTATACATTCAGAGTTACCGATACGACAACCGGATGTTATGTAGATTCTGCACCATATACTATTGCGCCCTATGATCTTATAGATGTGGTAGCAACTGCAACGTTGCCAGTGGTTTGTTTCGGGGATACAAACGGAGCCCTTGAAGTAGATATTACCGGATATACCGGTACTTATAACTATGAAATCTTTACGGCAGCAGGTGTTAGTACAGGAATAACAGGTTTAGGAGATACAGCAACCAATCCTTTAACTATTACAGGTGTTTCCGGTGGAAACTACTTTGTAAGGATAACGGAAACAGCAGCTCCTTTGTGTGTCGAAGATTCTAATATTATAACGATTATCTCACCTGATATGCCTCTTTCGGCTACTGTTAGTGAGGTTGCAAATGTAAGTTGTACAAATGATCAGGGTGAAATTTTAGTAGACCCCGAAGGAGGTTATGCGCCTTATGATATAGTGTTGACAAATACAACAACTGCCGCCGTATATACCATTAACGACGTGAATAGTTATCTGTTTACAGGACTTTCGGCTGGTAATTATACTATTGCTATTACAGATGATGGAGGATGTATTCTTAACGATACCGAAATTTTGGTGCGGCCAGTTCCAATCACGGCAGACATTACTGCAACACCTACAACATTGGTTTGTTATGGTGATACGAATGCCACAATTACAGCTATAAATGTACTCGGAGGACAGGGTATCTATCAATATCAATTAAATTATTACGATCCAACCGGAACAGTAATAGATTTTAGTAGTGGTGGACAAACCAGTCCCGTGTTCAACAACATTGGTGCTGGCATATATAGCATTACTGTTTCTGATGGATGGAATTGCGATGTGGAGACAATTCAGGTTGCTATTACTGAACCAACAGATGTTTCCGGTTCATTAATTCAATTGGTACCGCTTACGTGTACAAACCCGGCGGAAATTGAACTGACCGCTACAGGCGGGACCGCACCATATGAATATAGTACGGATGGCATAGCTTATTCACCAATGTCCGGAGGCAATACTCATGTATTTACAGTTCCGGCTGGGATATATCAATATTATGTACGCGATTCATTCGGATGTGAGGCCACAATCTCTAACCAGGTGTCTATAGATCCTATAATTCCATTGTCTATAGTCATAGATGAAAGCGCTGCGATCATAAATTGTACCGGCGAAATGACGGCTACAATAATGGCCCAGGCTTTTGGAGGCTTAGGTGGTTATTCATACGAATTATTTGGCGATGCTGCTTTAAGTAATTTAATTGCAGGGCCACAGACAGATGGGAACTTCTCAATGTTGGGTGTTGGTAGCTATTATGTAAGGGTTATCAGCATGGATTGTGTTGAGGTATCTAATGAAATAATTATAACAGAACCCGTGCCGCTGCAAATAGACAGGGAGGAATTCACAGATGTTACCTGCGCCGGGCAGAATGATGGAACAATTACGGTTGAAGTTTCGGGAGGAACAGGCAACATACTTTATGCGATTACGCCAAACCTGAACCAGTTTGATACAGAAAATACATTTGTTGATCTGGAGCCGGGTATATATGATGTAATCGCTCAGGATGAAAACGGTTGCTTTATACCTTTCCAGTTCACAATTGTAGAACCTGCTCCTCTTGATGTAACCTATACTGCATTACCTGAGGTGTGCCTTGGAAGTGAGGATGGTTCAATTTCGTTAAGTATCTCCGGAGGTACTGCGCCATATAGTACGGCATTTAATTCTAATAATCCTGCGGATTATATATTAGGTCAAACTTCATTTGCAGCTCTGGCTGCCGGTACCTATGTGATATTTGTACGTGATGCTCAGGATTGTGAAACTAATGTAATTGTTGTAATTGATCCGGGCGTAAACTTAAATGCTATCGTAGATCCTGTTTATGAATGTACAGATATCCTTCCGGAAAATTATATCAACATAACCATGGAAGATCCAACTGTTCTTGGTTCTGTAATGTATGCTTTAGACTCAACAGACCCTGCAGATATGCAATTGAACCCCGATTTCAGGAATATTAGTCCGGGGACCCATTATGTGGCTATTTCACATTCTAATGGCTGTATGCAAACTGTTGACTTTGAAATCATGGCTTTCGAACCATTGACCCTGGTGTTGGAACAACAGAATCTTAACGAGATAACAGCAATTGTCACTGGTGGTGTTGAGGATTATACATTCTATTTCAATGACGATAATAATGGTACAGATAACACCTATTATATTACAATGACCGGTACCTATACGGTGACGGTAATAGATGAAAACGGGTGTGAGGTATCTGCACAAATATTCATGGAGTTTATAGATATAGAAATCCCCAATTTCTTTACTCCTGACGGTGATGGTTTAAATGATTATTGGATACCAGAAAACATTGAAGGATATCCTGAAATACTAATAAAAATATATGATCGTTATGGTAGAGTAGTCGCCGAAGAAACTATAGTGCCGAACGGATGGGATGGATTATACCACGGCAATGAGCTGCCTACGGGAGATTATTGGTACGTCATTAAGTTGAATGGTGAGCGTGATATTAGAGAATTTGTAGGGCATTTTACCCTTTATAGATAGAGAACTTAACCTAGAGAATTATGAGCAAGAGATTGCTATATTTAATATTGCTGTTTAGTTTGTCCACGGCTAGTGCACAAGAGCTTACACTACCCCAATTATCGCAGTATTTAGCAGATAACCCCTTTGTTATATCACCAGCCTATGCAGGAATAGGTGACTATATTAAAGTGCGAATAAATGGTCTGACTCAGTGGGTTGGAATAGAAGATGCCCCAGACACACAGTCATTGGCTGCTGACGGCAGGGTGGGTAACCGCTCAGGTGTAGGTATGATTCTTTACAATGACAGTAACGGAGAAACTAAACAAAGAGGGGCAAGGCTGTCTTTCGCTCACCACTTGACATTGGATAGATATGAAGATGAATTTCTTTCGTTTGGCCTTTCATATAATTTTAATCAGTTTAGGATTGATATTGAAAATTTTGACAGCCCCGACCCAAGTGTTACAGATGACCGCTCTACAACTAACCATAATTTTGATGTCAGTGTTTTGTACAGAAAGGATAAGTTTTATGCCAGTTTAACTGCTTCTAATATTCTTGACAAAGACCTGACTAAGTTTAATCCGATATCAGAGCCTAACCAATTGAGGAATTATTATCTGTATACGGGTTATAGATTTAGTAAGAAAAAAAGCAATTTTGAAATAGAGCCTTCTGTTTTCTTCCAGTGGTTTGAAAGTGACGGGAGATCAGTAACCGATTTGAATGCAAAATTCAGATGGTATGATTTTGAAGATTATTACTACGCCGGTGTAACTTATCGTTTTCTTAATGATCAGATAGGAAGTCCGTTATATATAGCGCCCTTAGTTGGACTTAAAAAAAGTAATTTTTATTTCGGCTACTCATACCAGATTATATTGAATGAAATACTTGGCTTTAGTACAGGTACCCATGTAATTACAATTGGGGTAGATCTCTTCCAGGGTATAAGTAATTGCAGGTGTACATATTAAAAAATCTCGGGTGTTTAGGTTAAGTTTGCTAAAACTTAATAGAACGTGGGTAAAATTACCGTAAGTAATATCAGAGTTTATGCCTATCATGGGTGCTTAAAAGAAGAAAGCGTTATTGGCAGTGACTACATTGTTACTGTAGAAATCTTCTCAGACCTACAAAAAGCCAGTATTTCGGATAATTTAGAGGATACTTTGGATTATGTATTCATTAACAGGATAGTTAAGGAAGAAATGCGAATCAGTTCAAAACTTCTTGAGCATGTAGTAAAAAGAATACTCGATCGCATTTTTGATGAAATGGAAACTGTTACTAAGGCTGTGGTTTCCGTTTCTAAAATGAATCCACCTATTGACGGGGACGTAGAAATGGTAACAGTAACTCTTAAGGAAAAGAGGAGTTAAGTTTCTTTTTCTTAGTTGGAAAAAATAGTACCTTTGGGCCTTTAAATGGCATCGTGGCCGAGTGGCTAGGCGCAGCTCTGCAAAAGCTTGTACAACGGTTCGAATCCGTTCGATGCCTCGAAAAACCCCTCAATTAATGAGGGGTTTTTTATTTTGACAGTAGTTCTTGGTGAATAGTGTCTCTGAATGATTTATCTGCTTTCTTATTTTAAGAATTTATTACTCTCTAATATATTCAATTCCCTGCTCTATGTTTAATTTGTCTTTTGGCAGAAAACCTTTAATAATAAGTACAAGTCCGCATATAACCAGAATTACCCCCAGGGCTTTCTTAACCAAACGTATCCTTTCTGTAGTAAGTTTACGCCGAAGTTGCTTTGCCAGTAGTATTTTGAAGATGTCCGTAATTAAATAGGCCCCTAGCATTGTTGAAAAGAATACAATAATTCTATTGGGATTGTTGTTAAGGCTTGGTCCCACAATTATAATAACACCCAGCCAAAATACAAGCACTCCAATATTAATAAAATTAAGCAGGAAACCTTTGATAAAAAGACTTAAGTAACCACCTTTTCTTGGTTTGATATCTTGTCTTCCTTTTACATAGTCCCTGTTAAAAAAAATGGTAAGGCCGTAAATAAGAAGAATTACACCCCCAAACACATAAAGGCCCGGTTGATTACTTAAGTTTTCCAGTAATTGGAAACTACTGAAATATGCAATTGTAAGAAAAATTATGTCGGCCAGAATAACACCCAGATCAAAAAACAAACCTGCCCTAAATCCTTTTATTGCACTAGTTTCCAGAAGCACAAAAAAAACAGGCCCAATCATAAAGGCTAATAAAAAACCTAAGGGTATCGCTGCCTGAATATCTTCTATCATTAAACTATAGAATTCCTTTACATTCTTGTTACTTTACCTCCAAAAACAGTTTTTTCGTCCATTTTTGTCGGATCACCATAAACCAATACTTCTCCTCCGGCTTTCACGGTAGCCTTTACATAATCAGAAGCGAAAATCTCCGCGTTGGATCCTGCATTTACGTTTACTGTAGTAAATTTTGTTTTAAATTCTTTTCCCAAATAAGAACCTCCCGTATTGATTGCTACATCTTGTACGTCCGATGTTCCCGAGGTGGCTATAACTCCACCTGAAACAGATCTGATTAACATCTGCTCCACTTCTGCTTTTATTTTTAACTCACCTCCCTCCTGAGCTTTTAATTCAATTACTTCCTGACTAATCATATCATCCGAGATAATTCTTGCATCTTCATTAACGTCAATTACCAGTAAATTCTGTGAATAATAAAGATTTACAAATGTCCTGTACCCACTAAAAATCTTGGTTATCTCCATGCGGATTTTTAGAACTCCACCGGTGTTTACAAAATTAACCTTATCTGTATTTGCTCCAGTAATTACGGCTTTATCTTCATTTGATTTTATCAGGTTCACAGATAACCCATCATACGCTTTAACCTCTATAAATTTGGTTAAATTTATGTTGATTTTTTCATCCTGAGGCCTTACCATCAGCATAAAAAACAGGAAGAAAACAAAGAGTATTACTTGTTTCATCATGTAGGTTTTAGTGTTTATCTAATGAAAATAAACAAATTCTATTCCAAAAATTATTTATTCTCCAGGTTTGCCTAATAATGTGAAATCTAAATGTCGTTTTACTAAATCTGTGCTTTTTACTATTACCCTCACTTTATCTCCAAGCTGGTACTTTTTATGTGTACGCTCGCCAATTATGGCATATTCCCTTTCATCAAAGGTATAATAATCATCCTTTATATCTCGTATTCGCACCATGCCTTCGCATTTATTTTCAATGATTTCAACATAAATTCCCCATTCTGTAACTCCCGAAATAATACCTGTAAATTCTTGATCTTTATGATCTTGCATAAACTTTATCTGCATATATTTAATGGAATCGCGTTCCGCACTCGCCGCAAGACCTTCCATATCTGATGAGTGCTTACACAATTCCTCATAAATTTCCTTTTTAGGAGATTGACCTCCGTCTAAATAATATTGCAATAATCTATGCACCAACACATCAGGATATCGCCTTATAGGTGATGTAAAATGTGAATAAAAATCAAAAGCCAAACCGTAATGCCCAATATTGTCTGTACTGTAAATTGCTTTACTCATACTTCGAATAGCTAAAGTGTCTACAAGGTTTTGTTCTTTCTTACCTTTAACATCCTCCAGAAGCCTATTTAAAGAGCTGTTAACAGCTTTTTTATCCTTTAAGTCAAGCTTATGTCCAAAACGTGAAATAATGCTGTTTAGTGCCATTAATTTCTCTTCATCCGGCTGATCATGAATTCTATATACAAATGTTTTTGTTGGTTTTTGTTTACCTATAAACTCAGCTACTTTTCGATTTGCCAATAACATAAACTCCTCAATTAACTTATTTGAGTCTTTAGCTTCTTTAAAATAAACACTTTGCGGTTCGTTTTCAGCATTAAGATTAAATTT
>Ga0265306_10000212_pt1 | contig 26071 bp, 23 predicted proteins | sample Helome_3_FD_192493 | JGI IMG/M metagenome (GOLD analysis project Ga0265306, IMG submission 192493) | Marine sediment microbial communities from subtidal zone of North Sea - Hel_20160420 (Illumina Assembly) | ecosystem: Environmental > Aquatic > Marine > Subtidal zone > Sediment ... | reverse complement strand
CTTCGAGTCCAGCGTAGTTCACCCAGCTTACCGCCGGGTGGTTCTGCAGAAACTGCGCCGCGCCCATCGCATTGGCGCAATGGCGGTCCATGCGCACCGGCAGGGTTTCAATTCCCTGCAGCATCATGAATGCGTTGAAGGGGCTCATCGCCTGCCCCAACGTGCGCAGGGTTTCGCAGCGCGCTTTCATGGTGAAACCAAAATCACCGAAGGTTTCATAAAAGCGGATACCGTGATATCCATCCGAGGGCTCGACCATGCCCGGAAAATTACCGTTATCCCAGTCGAATTTTCCCGATTCGATCATGACGCCACCCATGCTGGTGCCATGACCACCGATAAACTTGGTTGCCGAATGCACCACGATATCGGCGCCATGATCGATCGGCTTGCATAAATAAGGGGTTGCGAAGGTGCTATCGACAATCAGCGGAATTCCGGCAGCGTGCGCGATCTGCGCAATTGCCTCGATATCGATAACGTTATTGGTCGGATTGCCGATGGTTTCGGCATACAGCGCCCGTGTTTTGGAGGTAATCGCCTTGCGAAAATTCTCCGGGTCGTCCGAATCGACGAAAGTGGTGTCGATACCCATCTTGCGGAAGGTCACATCGAATTGCGAAAAGGTGCCGCCGTAGAGCGTTTTTGCCGATACCAGTTCGTCGCCCTGCTGCATCAGCGTCAGGATGGCGGTCATCTGTGCGGCCATGCCGGAACTGACCCCAAGCGCGGCGCGGCCGTTTTCCAGCGACGCCATACGTTCTTCGAACACGGCGGTGGTTGGATTGGTCAGGCGCACATAGGTGTTGCCGAAGGTTTGCAAATTGAACAGGCTGGCCGCATGCTCCGCGTCGTCGAAAACATAAGACGTGGTCTGGTATATGGGCACCGCACGCGCACCGGTAACCGGGTCGGGAATCTGCCCCGCGTGTAAACAAAGTGTTTCTATACCGAATTCTCGATCTGCCATGAATTGCTCCCGTTACCGGTTAAACACTTGCGGGCGTTGCGCCGAAATGACACCGGTATTCACACCGATCGTATTCAAGCCACCGAACAGGCGTGCATATTCAATTTTCATACATCGGTCCATGACCACTTCGAGTCCGGCGTCGCGCGCCTTTTGTGCGGCCTCCTCATGGATAATACCCAGCTGCATCCAGACGACTTTGGCCCCGATTTCGATCGCCTGGTCAACGAACGGAGGAATACGATCGACGCGCTGAAACAGATCGACGACATCGACCGGGCCGGGGATATCGCGCAGGTCGGCATAGCATTTTTGCCCCAGAATTTCGTCATACTTCGGATTGACCGGAACCACCTCGAAACCATGGTCGAGCAGGTACTTGGCAGCAAAATTACTCGGTCGCGACCAGTCAGCGGAGAGCCCGACTATGGCCACGCGCTTGTAGTCGGTGAGGATTCGGCGCAGATCTTTAATATCAGTCATAGCTCTCTGGCACGTGTGCGCAGTTCAAATTTCTGTATTTTACCGGTCGAGGTTTTCGGTAACGGTCCGAACACCACCTTGCGCGGCGCCTTGAAACGCGCCATGTTTTGCAAACAAAATTCGATGATCTCCTCTTCACTGGCCTCGGCAGCTTCGCGCAGGGTCACAAAAGCGCAGGGAGTCTCGCCCCATTTTTCATCGGGCATTGCCGCGACTGCCGCCTCGAGAACTGCCGGGTGCCCATAGAGGATATTTTCGACTTCGATGCTGGAAATGTTTTCACCGCCGGAAATGATAATGTCCTTGGAACGATCGCGAATTTCGATGTAACCATCGGGATGGCAAACCGCGAGATCGCCCGAGTGAAAATAGCCACCGGCAAAGGCTTTCTGGCTCGCCTGCGGGTTCTTCAGGTAACCTTTCATGACGATGTTGCCGCGGAACATGATTTCGCCGATGGTTTCGCCATCCCGCGGCACCGGTTGCATGGTCTCCGGATCCATCACCACCAGTTGCTCGAGCATCGGGTAGCGCACGCCCTGGCGCGACTTCATCCCCGCCTGTTCGGGTATCGACAGCTCATCCCACTCCTCGTGCCAGGCGCAGACTACCGCCGGGCCGTAGGTTTCGGTCAGTCCATAGGCGTGGGTCACCTTGAAACCCAGCTCTGCCATGGATTCGAGGATTGCTGGCGGGGGCGCCGCCGCGGCGGTCATGATACTGACCTGGTGATCGATTCCCGACTTCAGCTCGTCACTGGCATTGGCCATTAAATTGAGCACGATCGGCGCACCGCACAGGTGGGTCACGCGATGTTGCTTGATTGCGTTGAAGATGTCGTCGTCGCGCACCGCCCGCAGGCACACGTTGGTCCCGTTCAGCGCGGCCAGCGTCCAGGGGAAGCACCAGCCGTTACAGTGAAACATCGGCAGCGTCCACAGATACACCGGATGCGCGTCCATGCTCCAGGCAACAGCGTTGGAGATAGCATTGAGATAGGCGCCACGATGATGCGTGACTACCCCCTTGGGATCACCGGTAGTGCCGGAAGTGTAGCCCAGTGAAATTGCCTGCCACTCATCAGCGGGCAGTTGCCATTCGAAGTCGCTATCACCCTGCTCGAGAAAAGCTTCGTAATCCATTTCTCCGATGCATTTGCCACCCTCGAAGGCGGGATCGTCGACATCTATTACCAGTGGCCTGTCGTCCAGCTGATCCAGCGCGGCCTCGATCGTTGCCGAAAACTCGCGGTCGGTAAACAGAATTTTAGCCTGGCCGTGCTGTAGCTGAAAGGCGATCGCATCGGCATCGAGGCGGATATTGAGCCCGTGGATGACGGCACCCGCCATCGGTACCGCGAAATGTGCTTCGCACATTGCAGGCACATTGGGCAACATCAAAGCAACCGTGTCGTCAGGTCCGATGCCATGCCGGCGCAGCGCCGAGGCAAATCGACGGCATCGCCGGTAAGTTTCGGCCCAGTTCTGCTCGAGTTCGCGATAAACGATCGCCGCGCGTGCGGGATAAACCGCGGCCGCACGCTCGATGAAGGTCAGCGGCGAAAGCGGCGTGTAATTGGCCGCATTCTTATCGAGATCGGTGGAGTACTGACTGACTGAACTCATTTTCCTTTCCATTCGGGTTTGCGTTTCTGGATAAATGCGTCGATACCTTCGCGCGCATCGTGTGAATCCATATTGCAGGTCATCCTCTCGCTGGCATAGGCATAGGCATCGCTCAAATCCATCGGTAATTGCTGATAAAACATTTCCTTACCCAGCTTGATCGCATGGGCGGACTTGGCGGCGATTTTCTGCGCCAGCGTAATAGACGCCTGTTCGAGCTCTGCGGCAGGAACAACTTCATTGACCAGGCCGTACTGCTGCGCAGTTTCTGCCGAAATGAAATCCCCGGTGAGCAACATATGCAGGGCCTGCTTGCGCCCCATATTACGGCTTAACGGCACCGCCGGGGTTGAACAAAACAGGCCAACGTTAATCCCGGAAACCGCAAAACGGGCGTCATCGGTCGCAACCGCGAGATCGCAATTTGCCACCAGCTGGCAACCGGCCGCGGTGGCGATACCATTGACCCGCGCGATCACCGGCTGCTGCAGCTGGTTGATGGTCAACATCATTTTACTGCACTTGTCGAACAGCGCCTGGTGAACTTCACGCTCCTCGCTGGCGCGCATTTCTTTCAAGTCGTGGCCGGGGCAAAAGGCCTTGCCGTTAGCCGCGATGATAACGACCCGCACCGATTCATCCTGGTCGATATCATCGAGCGCGGTTTGCAATTCAGTCAGCAGTTCAGCAGACAGCGCATTGTATTGTGCGGGACGATTCAGTGTCAGCGTGGTAATGCCGTCGCTGTCTTCGCGTAACAGAATGGATTGGTCGCTCACCTGGTCGGCGTTAGCACTCATAGGCTTTTCCTCACTGAAACTTGTTCCTGATATAAATTGAAAAATAGTCCCCGTAACGCTGCTGCAGTTCGGGTAGTTTCCAGTCCTGTCCGGTTACCTTACCGCGACATAACGCGCTGCCGCAATGACAATCGAGTAGATAATTGTCGGCACGCTCCATCGAGTAATCATGACACAATTCCTCACCCACCCTGATGTCGCGCATCGCGACATAGACCACCTGTCCACGGAACCCGACATTCGGATCGCAGGAATGATTGATGAACACCGACATATCTTCCACGTCATCCGCGGTGCGTGGCGCCAGGTAGAAATCATCGTCGATTTGCAGCGCCATATCCCCGGCCGCCTGCGTGGCCTGCTCGAGTTCTGCGCGCGTAATTATGTTGCCGGCCTTGATCGCGACAATCTCATCCCTGGCGATATCGGCAATCGCGACCACGCCACGCCCGGCGAGTGTATCTTCGCGCACTGCGATTTTGGGTGAACGATAGGTTTTCATAGCGGCAGCCCGATACGGGGGACTGGTACAAACAGGTTTCACATTACCGCGGCAGTGGAATATTTTCAATCTGAACCGTGCTCGACAGCGGTGTTTGTGGCGGATGAATCGGCGGCTGGAAACCCGGTTATATAGCGGAAAAAGGCGCCGCAGGCAGTCGACAGCTAGCGACTGGACCGGGCAGAGATTTGCAGTCACCATGGCGCCTGATACGCCACGGTCGGGAATTGGCCGAAACGGTGTTACTTGGCTGGTTTGGCTGGTTCAGCCGCTTCGGCTGGTTCAGCTGCTTCGGCCGGTTTGGCTGGTTTGGTTGGTTTACGCGCAGCGTAAGCCGAGTAACCGAGGGCTGAGCGGCGATTGAGATTATCAGCATATTCCTCGACATACTCGGTTACCGCTTTAAGGCTACCCGAACGCATGCCCGTGATTGCTGACGATCCCTTGCCAATAACATACGCATACCATTCCCCTTCCCCTTCCTTGACGCCTTGCGGGGGTTCCGTCTTCTCTATGCGGGTGATGGGGAACTTGTTCTCGACTACTACGTCATCGGTTAAATCAGTCATATTCTTTCCTAAATCCTATATCGATCAGGCAGCAGTGCGCCGACCGGGTTTATAGCGCTGGTTTGCACCTTGCGCGGCGGGTTTGCCGGAATGGCTCCTGGCTTTAGCCTGGAATGGGCGCTTTGGTTTATTGTTCACTTTGTGCCTCTTTGGAGCTTTACCGCGTTCGATTGGTTCGGCCTTGATACTCGGGTCCGGCTCGTAACCATCGACGACCTGTTGGTGAATATTGCGTTTAATCAGTTTCTCGATATCCTTCAAAAGCTTCAGCTCATCGACACATACCAGCGAGACGGCTTCGCCTTCTCGTCCCGCGCGCCCGGTACGACCGATACGATGCACATAGTCTTCGGCAACATTGGGCAAGTCATAGTTGACCACGTGGGGGAGTTGATCGATATCGAGTCCGCGCGCAGCTATATCGGTTGCCACCAGTACCTGCACCTTACCCGATTTGAAGTCTGCCAGCGCCCTGGTGCGCGCTCCCTGGCTCTTGTTGCCATGGATTGCGGCGGCATCAATGCCATCGCTAAGCAACTGCCCGGCGAGACGGTTAGCTCCGTGCTTGGTGCGGCTGAAAACCAGCACCTGCTGCCACTGGTTGGAACCAATCAGGTAAGACAGCAATTCACGTTTGCGGCTCTTATCGACCGGGTGAACCACCTGTTGAATCGCTTCCACGGTCGTGTTGCGTCGTGCAACTTCGATCAAAGCCGGCGACTTCAGCAAACCATTGGCAAGTTTTTTGATATCGTCGGAAAAGGTTGCGGAAAACAACAGCGTCTGCTTGTGTTTCGGCACCAGTGCGAGCACTTTGCGAATATCGTGGATAAAACCCATATCCAGCATGCGGTCGGCTTCGTCCAGCACCAGCAATTCGACCTGGGAAAGATCAACCGATCTTTGACCCACATGGTCGAGGAGTCGGCCGGGCGTGGCCACCAGGATATCGACGCCACGAATGAGTTTCTGCTTCTGCGGGTTAATACTGACACCACCGAAAACCACGGCCGATTTTAATGGCAGCCACTTACCGTAGGTGGTAATGCTTTCCGCCACCTGCGCCGCCAGCTCACGGGTCGGGGTTATCACCAGCGCACGAATCGGGCGGCGACTATTTTGCGGTGGTTGCTTGGCAGCCAGACGCTGCAGTAAAGGCAGGGTGAAGCCGGCGGTTTTGCCGGTTCCGGTTTGCGCGCTACCCATCAGGTCGCGACCTTCGAGAACCAGCGGGATAGCCTGTTGTTGGATTGGGGTCGGCGTGTCGTAGCCTTTTTCGGATACAGCACGGACTAGCTCGGCTCTAAGGCCAAGGTTATTAAATGACATGTTATGAACTTCTCCAGCAATCGACCCGCCAAAACACACTGCTGCGCTTGGAACGGTCAGGGTAGATTTAATGCTAATTGAGTAGGAAATCGTAAATAATTTCCGTATTAAGGACAGGTGCAGACCGATCAGCACCAGAAAGATTGCGCGGATTATACAGGAAAGTGCGGTAAATAGGTGATTTATATTGCAAAAACCGGGGTTAACTCCTTTGCTGTCATTCCCGCGTAAGCGGCCCCCGGCGCACGCCGGGTTGATGTATCGGAATCTTGAGACCGTAAAATTGTTGGGAGATCCCCGCTTACGCGGGAATGACCTCAGGAGCCGGGGATGACAGGAAGAGGCTGGTTAGTCGTTGTCGGTGAGACCCGCGCCGGCGCCGGCGCGCGATGCTTCGGTTGCAGGCGCGTAGATTTTAAAAGCGAACTCTTCGATGTGTTTGACAATCTCTTCATCGATTGCATAGGCCATCGTCGACGGCAGTTGTTGCGGGCTCGATAAATCGTCCTGTTGACAACTCACGGCGTCGACCCGGGTGAGCAACAGATCATCTCGATTACCCTCGATACTGAGGCCGTTTTCGAAACAACTGACCCGCACCCCGGCCCATGCCGTCGTGAACACGGTTTGATGACAGCGCGCGGCCTGGCCGACAGTTGCGGCGAGTAGCAGCGGGTAGGCGGTCGGACCTAGAGTAAATACCTTGCCGTCAAGCATTTGCGCCGAGCGATCGGCGAGGGCCGCGCCGGTGATTATCGGGCACAACAGACCGCCACTGGCATGCCATGGCTGTGCGCTACTTTGCGGCATAAACGCACGATAATCCTTACCCGCCAGTTCCTGCAAATGTGCGAGCATGGTTTCCGGGCCGGGAAGATTGAACGCTGCCAGCCAGCGCGCTGCCTTGCCGGCCTCTTCGGCCAGGCCCCAGTCGAGACCACAGGCACGCGCAACCTTGCGCAGAGAGGTTTCGGTTTCAGCAAGCGTGAGATGGTAACTCACGGTGCCGCGGCGAGTAATTCGTGCGGGAAGGGTGCGTCCTGATACATGCAGATGCGAACCCAGCGATCAGAACGCGGATCAAATTTGGTGGCGCCAAAGAATGACAGTTTACAGCGTAGAATGTCGATCGGCAGCATATCCGCGGCGATGAGATTGTCCTGGATTTCGGCATATGGCCGAACGGCCAGGTTTTGTACACGTCGTGCAGTATGGCGGTGTTCGGGGTGGGCCAGCAGGAATTCGGCCGTTGTCTGTCCCCCTTCCCAAATCGTCAGCACTGCGTGCATTTGCTTGATGTCGTAGCCAATGGCGAGTGGCAGTTCGTACTCGGCACCAGGTTCGTGGAAACGCTCACCGACCCGCGGCTCGAGTTTTTCCGCCGAGGTATACCAGAAGCGTGCACGATTTTCGAGTTGCTCATAGTCGACTTGCAAAGCCCACTGACACCGGGTTTCGATAATCTCGTACAGGCGCGCGACCGGCATGGCGCCATCGATAAAAAAGGCCAGGTGTTCATCGGCATCCATACACTGCGTCAACTCATCCACCAGCTCGCCATAGGGCTCGATCAGTAACGATACCAGCTGCTCCTGACCTTCGAGCGACAAGGATTCTTCGGCCCAACGATAAAACCGGTCCCAGGGGTGATCCTCGCTGAGCGACTCGCCGGCGATGTAACTGGCCATCAACTCGAGATCGGCGCGCAGAACGGCAAGTTTTTCAACCTGGATCGGGTGTTCAGAATGCCATTGCGACAGGTTAAAACAGGCGCGTTCGAAATGTCTTTTGAATTCTGCTATCGCCGCCGGTTCTGCCTGCGGTAATGCCCGCACGCGCGCCAGCGCTTCCTCGCGCGCCATCATCCAGTTGTTGAGCAGGGCCGGATGATTAATCAAAAAAGGTGCCATACCGAGCCCGGTGGAGTTACCGACACCGATGCGACGACGCATTTCAGGCTCGATGGGTACCGCCTGGTCACCACCGCGAGCGCGAGCGATATGCTCGACCAGGTCGAGCGAAAAGGCCCGGGTCAACCATACCGATAACAGTTCGGCCTGAAACGGAGCGCTGACCTCGGGACGGCCCGCGATGCTCAGGCGATCGGCAGCGCCGAATTTTCCAGAGCCGTAAACCGCGGTCGTGCGAACCAGGTAACCCACCGCTTCAAGTTGATCGACATCGGGCTGCCGCCCAGCCGCGAGTCGGTCGACCACATGTTGCCACAGGCGCACCGAACGGTTGGCGCGCGACAGGCTCAGTTCCGAGTCGGAAATCCGTCCGGCTTCCTGTTTTGGCACGTTTTGTTCGAGCCGATCGAGATCGGCTGCGCTGGGAATTCCGTCATACAGCGAAAAAGTCGTATCCCAGGCGGTCGCGATGACGCGATCGGAGCGCATTTCATCAGGCAGGTCATGCGAAAATGCAACCAGCGAGTAAGCCCGTTCAGGGCCGTAAACCGTGTAGACCGCGCGTCCGAATCCCTGCTCGTTGATCGCCCAGAGATTACGCTTGAACTTCCAGTCTTCGTTTTTGAGGCGTCGTAACAGGCTGCGCATGAATGACAGGCGGGTCTGGTGAAAACTGCCCATGCGTGCCAACCGCATCACCACCTCGGGTGGCCTACGGAAGTTCGCCGCATCTGGCATCGGGTTTTGGTCAGCGCAATCCATCTAGTAATCCGGTCCAAAGTTTTCGTCGAAGAAACGTAGCCAGTTATTACCCATGATTTTGGCCGTATCAACAGCATCAAATCCGACCTCGAGCAAGCCCTTTTCGACATTACCGAAATCGCGGTTGTCATTAAACCATGCGGGCATCGGCGGGAAGCCGGCATTACTCGCCGAGCCCTCACCGTAATCGATTTTCTTGGTCCAGCGGCCGACGCGCATCCATTCGACCACCGAATCCGGGTGATCCTGGCACAGGTCGGAACCCAGCCCGACATGGTCGACTCCCATGATCTCGGCACAATCAGCAATCATCTGGCAAAAACTCTGCAGGCTACAGTCGCCGCCATCCTTCAAATGATGCGGGTACATGCTGAAGCCAAGCATGCCACCGGTTTCACCGAGACCTTTTAAAATCGCGTCTGATTTATTACGCAGCGCCGGATGCCAGAAAGCTGGATTCGCATGCGTCACCACGATCGGACGCGCACTGATTTCGATCGCATCCAGCGTCGAGCGTTCGGCCGAGTGACTCATATCGACGACAAGGCCGACGCGATTCATTTCAGCGATCACCTCACGGCCCATACGCGTGACACCACTGTCTTCAGTTTCGTAACAACCGGTGGCGAGTAACGACTGGTTGTTGTAGGTCAACTGCATGAAGCGCGTGCCGAGCGTATGCAGGATTTCAACCAGGCGGATATCGTCTTCGATCGGCGACGGATTCTGGAAACCGTAAAAAATCGCGGTGCGGTTGGTATCGCGCGCGAGACGTACGTCGTCACCGGTAAAACCCTGGAAGATCAGGTGCGGGAAGCGTTCGAAATAACTGTTCCACTGCTCCATGTTCGCCACGGTTTCGCGGAAGTTTTCATGGTAGGCGATGGTGACATGCACCGCGTCCACCCCACCGGCGCGCATCTGTTCGAAAATTTCCTCGGACCAGTTAGCGTATTGCAGGGCATCGATGCGATAGGCGGTTTCGCTCATGCCGGGTTACCGCTGGCGATATACGCGGTTTTCACCGTGGTGTAAAACTCCTCCGCGTATTGCCCCTGTTCGCGTGGACCATAGGAAGACTCGCCCCGCCCGCCGAAGGGAACGTGGTAATCAGTACCGGCGGTAGGCAGGTTAACCATCACGCAGCCGGTTTTGGCGTTGCGGCGAAAGTGGGTTGCGCGGGCGAGACTGCTGGTAATGATCCCGGCAGTAAGTCCGAAACGAGTGTCGTTCACGGTTGCGATCGCCTCATCGTAGGAATCGACCTTGATCACGCAAGCCATGGGTGCGAACAATTCCTCGCGGTTTACCTGCCAGTCGTTGCGGGTACCGACAAAAACCGCCGGGTTCATGAAATAACCCTCGGTAGCACGATCGACCCGTTCTCCGCCGCACAGCAGTTCGCCGCCCTCCTGTTTCGCGAGCTCGACATTGGCGAGGTTTTGCTGCAATTGGGCATCGCTCGCTACCGGGCCGATTTGGGTACCGGCTTCGAGCGCATGCCCGACAACCATGTTGCGGGCGCCATCGACCAGGCGTTCGACGAACTGATCGTGGATGTCCTTGTGTACTACAAGGCGCGACGAGGCGGTACATTTCTGACCGGTGCTGCCGAAAGCGCCACCCAGCGCACAGGCGAGCGCCGTGTCGAGGTCGGCGTCATCCATTACCGCGAGTGCATTCTTGGAACCCATTTCAAGCTGTATCTTGGTAAAGTTGGTCACCGCGGCCTGCGCGATGCCCCGCCCCACCGGTACCGAACCGGTAAAGCTGATCGCGTTGATCTGCGGGCTTTCCACCAGCGCCTGGCCGACAGCGCTTCCGGACCCCATGACGAGGTTGAACAACCCTGCCGGAATGTCCTGACGGGAAATGATTTCGGCCAGTGCTACCGCACTCGCCGGCACCAGGTTGGCAGGCTTCCAGATCACCGCGTTACCGAACGCGAGCGCAGGGGCAATCTTCCACACGGCAGTGGCAACCGGGAAATTCCACGGTGAGATGATTGCCACGGTACCAACCGGCTCGCGACGCACGTCGACTTCGACGCCTGGTCGCACCGAGTCGGCATTGTCACCGATCTGGCGCAACGCCTCGGCAGCGTAGTAAGTGAAGAACTGCCCCGAGCGATACACCTCGCCCTTGCCCTCGGGCTGCGTCTTGCCTTCTTCGCGGGCGAGCAGGGTCCCGAGCTCGTCGCAGCGTGCGATCAATTCGTTGCCGATCGCCATCAATACGTTGTACCTCCGCTCGAGTCCGGCGTCGCCCCATTCGCGTTGCGCCGCCTGGGCGGCGTCGAGGGCGCGCTGGAGTTGCGCGCTGTCAGCCTGGGCGTAGTGGCCGATGGTGTCGGACAGGTCGGATGGATTGATGTTGGCGACTTCGCTGGTCCCGGCAAGCCATTCGCCGGCGATGAAATTCTGGTTCAGGTTGGACATTTGGGTTCCCGGAAGCGATGCAATAAATAGTCCTATACCATAAATCCGGCTGATCGCGCCGTCAATGCTAATCAGTGGCCGTTACGAGAAGCGGGATCATGGCAGCATCGCAAGATCCCGACACGTCAACCCAGCGTACGCCGGGGGGCCGCTTTCGCACACTACCCATCTCTGGCAGGAATAAAAAAATGACCACAGGTTCTCTGGCTTCCTAAGGCAACCTCGGGGGGAAGACCTAAGTCGGGCTAGTCGAGGATCAGGGTATCGCCGATCCTGGCGGGCTGGAATTGTTCGAGCGGGAGATCGCGCCGGTTCATTTCCTCGACCAGCAGCTGCGCGGGTTCGAGGGCGGGCTCTATGGTGAGCTGGAAGGTGCCCCAGTGAATGGGCAGTGACTGTTGTGCCTTTACCTCGAGGTGAACGTCAACCGCCTGCGCCGGATCGATGTGCGCAGATTGCATGAAGTAGCGGGGTGCATAGGCGCCGATTGGAATCATGGCCAGGCGAAACGGCCCCAGCCGCTGGCCGATCTCCTTGAAATAGGCCGCGTTGTAGCCCGTGTCGCCGGCAAACCAGCTCTTGAACCCATCGATATCAACAGCCCATCCACCCCACAGACTTTCATTGGTATCCCAGGGCGTGCGTTTCGACCAGTGCTGCGCCGGCGTCATGGTCACTACGACCCGCTCGTTGAAACGATGTCCTTCCCACCAGTCGAGTTCAACCACGCGTTCGGCGGAGATACCGTGGTCCAGGAACCAGTCCTTCAGACCCAACGGCACATACCACAGCACCGAATCGCCAAACATAGCGACGGTACGATGATCCAGCGAATCATAGTGGTTGTGCGAGATCACGACAAAATCGACCGGTGGCATCTGCTCGAATCCGAGCGCGGGCTGAGTATAACGAGGCTCGACATAGACCTCGTAGTAAAACGGGTACTGGGTCAGATGGGGATCGGTAAGATAGCTAATGCCCTGGTATTGTACCAGTGAGGTTGCATGCCCGATCCAGGTCACCCGCGGCTCCGCCGCATAGGTTCCCAGCAGTTGCCGATCGGCGACCCCGACAATCGATTTGATTTCTTCAGGATCTCGAGTCGGGGGGTCATCCTCACGCATGCGCATCATGAAGTGGCCAAAAAATGACCCCTGTTTGACGCTGACAAATTCGCCATCACCATGATGGGGCTTGTCGGGATCGAAAACGACCCCGTTGCGCGCGGCGCAAGCCGCCAGCAGCAGCAGGCAAAGCATGCCGATCAGGATGAATTGAGTGACTGTTTTCTGCTGCACAGTTTTTGCTTCCGTGGTACTGAAAGCATTATACGTCAACCACTCCGCGACAGATCATTCATATTCCGCAGGGGAACGGTGATCAGGCGGCGGGTTCTTTCGCTTCCAGGTAATCGGTCATGTTTAGTGCCGATAGAGGCTTGCTGAAATAGTAACCCTGGTAAATTTTACAACCGTACTGTCTCAATAGATGGAACTGTTCCAGGTCTTCGACGCCTTCTGCAACCACTTCGAGGCCAAGGTGCTTGGACAGGGCCAGAATCGACGCCACCATTGCCTGATCGCCAGAATCGTTGCAGATATCCTTGACGAAAGAACGATCGATCTTGATATGGTTTACCGGCAGATTTTTCAAATGCGCCAGCGAGGAATAGCCAGTACCAAAATCATCCAGCGAAAAACTGATACCACGATCGATCAACTCCTGCATCCGCAGAATCGCATCGTCGATGTTATGGATAATATTGTGTTCGGTAACTTCCATGATGATATTTTCCGAAGGCACGTTGATACGCTCCAGCTGGCTTTGAATATTATGTGCGAACTGCGCATCGCGAAACTGGCGCGGGCTGATGTTGATGCAGAGCATGAAATCCTGCTGCACCAGCCCACTCTCCATCCACAGTGTCATTTGCTTGAGCGCGCTTTCTATCACCCAATCACCCACTTCGACAATCTGGCCGGAAGATTCGAGCACATCGAGGAATTCAGCCGGCGCAACGACACCGAGTTCGGGATGATCCCAGCGAATCAGTGCTTCGGCGCCGATGATCTCCATTGCAGTATTAACCAGCGGTTGATAAAAAAGCCGGAACTGATCTTCCTTCAGCGCCCGGTGTAACTGGTTTTCGAGCTCGAGTTGGCGGGTGACATCGCTGCTCATGCTCTCGCTGAAAAATTCGAGACGGTTGCGACCTTCACGCTTGGCCTGGTACATCGCCGTATCGGCATAACGCAGCAGGTCATGACCACTGACTTCATCCTGAGAAATCATCGAAATACCGATACTGGCCGTCACATGCAACTCGGTGTCATGGATACGGCATTCCATGCTGATGGTGTCACGAATCTTGTTGGCAATGTCGCGTGCATGCGCTATCGCATCCCTGCCGTCCAGGCTCAAACCTGACAATATAACAATAAACTCATCGCCACCCAGTCGTGCCACGGTATCGTCACCGCGCAAATGCGCTTGCAGGCGCTGCGACATTTCCTGCAGCACGAGGTCGCCCGCGGGATGCCCAAGCGAATCATTGATGTTCTTGAAATTATCGAGATCGATAAACAATAACGCGCCGAAAACCCGGGTACGCCTGACACGTGCTACTTCCATGTCGAGCCGTTTGGCGAGTTCGTTGCGATTTGGCAACCCCGTAAGCGTGTCGTAATAGGCGAGGTATTCGACACGTTCCTCGGCCGCGCGCAGGTGACGGATATCGCGTGCAATGGTGGAAAAGAATTCGATATCACCACGATTGTTACGATGCGAGATCAACACCAGGGAAGTCAGCACCTTTTCACCATTGAGCGACAGAAAGGTAGTTTCCTCGGTCCACATGCCCTCGCGAATCGCGCAAGGAATGCCTTCACTGAGGATTTTCTGGCCATCGGCGGGAGAATGAAAATCAGCGAGCCGAATACGGTTAATATTTTCGTTCTTGCCAATTCCGAGCAGGTTGCGACCCGCCTGGTTGATATAGGTTACAAATCCATCCAGGTTGGCGATACAGATCAAGTCCGGGGTGGCTTCGAGAATCGCAGTCAGGCGTTGCTGACGTTCGAAGGCAAGTTTCTGGTCAATGACCAGGCGCCATTCACGCATCACGCGACTCGCCGTGCGTGGCAACGATGCCATGGTTTCCTGGGTTTTGATAATATATTCCGCTGCACCCGATTTGATCGCGTTGACCGCTACTTTTTCATCGCTGTAGCTGGTCATGACGATAGTGGGGCAGCCTGATCCCGGGTTTAACAATTCGGTACCATGACCATCGGGCAACTTGACGTCGGTAATAATCAAATCAGGGCTGGAGAGATCGATCAGGGATTTCGCCTGCTCCAGGGTCGTGGTAACCACCAGGCGGCAATGCGACTCAGTTTCAAACGCACGATTGATTAAGGCGGCATGATCCTCGTCATCCTCGACAAGCAATATACTGTATTCGGGCTGATTTCGCATACCGCTGCTTTTTTCTTATCCTTTATAGAAAATACTTTAGCCGGTTTATCGGCAGTCGCCTGTTTATCCTGAGACAATACTTTTGATTTCGGCACACTGCTGCTCGCCGGTTTCAAGTATTTCAGCGAGACCGTCTTCATTGATATCCAGTTGCTCGATCATGTTTGCCAGCCTGGCATCGGGTCCGTCTGTAAAACCAGCATCAGTGCCTGCCAGCAGATTAGCGAGAGCGAGTATTACGGTCGCCACCTGATTGCTCTGTGCCAGCTGGTACTGATGATGACAGCGGGTTAATTCACTCAATTCCTCTGACAAACCCCAGGCCTTGATCAACAATGCACCAACCTCGGCGTGATCGAAGCCTAGAATTTCGCGCTCAGCCTGGTCGCGAAGTTGATGCTGTTCGTCTATTTGCCGCTTGACCGCACCTGCCAGGCCAGCTTCCTGCTGATAGATTACGAGTATGCCGAGATCATGCAGAATCCCGGCGAGAAACAGAATTTCGGGGTCACAGCCTCCCACCGATCTGGCCAGCAAGCGTGCGGTAATACCACAGCGCAAACTATGCAGCCAGAATTCATCGATATCGACCCCTTTATTATCCAGCGCGGTCATCGCGCCAATGACGGTGGTCGCCAATACCAGGTTGCGCAATTCCAGCTCGCCAATAAGACCAACCGCGGAACTGACTGTTTCGATTACTCGCGGAAAACCATAGTAGGAACTGTTGGCGATACGCAATACGCGCGCGCTCAAGGCAGGGTCGTAGGCGACAATTTCTGCAATCTGGTCACGACCATGTAACGGATCATCGATTGTTTCCTGCAGGCGCAGATAAATTTCCGGCAAACTGATTAAATGCAGGACAGAATCAACTAGCAGTTGAGGCGTGCTCACTCTGGCACCATTATCCATGGTCTACATCTGGTTAGGGCTGTGCACTGAGTATAGACGGGATACTACGAAATGGTGCAGGGAATATATGCCCTGTTAACGGCTTACCGCCAGGGATTCTGATTCCAGGCCAACCAGTAGTAGCCGAGGTCCTCCATCAAGGATTCAAACTTGGAAAAATCCATCGGCTTTACCACGTAACTATTGGCATGATACTCGTAAGACTGGGCTATATCCTTGTCTGCCGAAGAAGTCGTCAGGATTACGACCGGCGTTTTTCTGGTGTTTTCATCAGACTTGATTCGCCGCAGCACTTCGAGTCCATCTACCTTGGGCAGGCGCAGATCAAGCAGAATGCAATGTGGGAGCGGATACTTTTCCTCGTCATTATAATCACCCTCGCGAAAAATATAATCGAGCGCTTTCTGGCCATCGTCGACATGGAAAATCACGTTCGAGACCTTGTGCTGCTCGAAGCTGCGTTTAACCATTTCGGCATGCGCATCGTTGTCTTCAACCAATAACAATTTCAGCGGTTCGCCAACTGCGTCTACATTCATTTTTCAGTTCCTCCTGGAAGCGTTAGCGTAAAAAAAAACAACGGCCCTGTCCATCTTCCTGCACTTCGATCCAGAAATTTTCCTCATGAATCGCGATGATTCTCTCTAGCGGACGAGCTTGTCCCCGATTTTGACCTGTGCCTCGGCTTCGGTTACGCAAGGCTTATTTCCATTTTGGATTAAATGCGTCCGGTTTCGGAAAACGCGAGGTGATATCGAAGCGGGTCAGATCCATATGGCTACGCGTATACTCCTCGGACGCATCACGCGCCGGGTTGAAATCCCAGCCCTGATAACGTCCGACCCGCAGGGCAGCATGCACCGCACGACGACGCTCCTGATCATGTATCACTGTTTGGCGTAACGACTTGGCGTCCCAGTAATCGGCTGCTTCGTGCCGAAAATCTACAAGCAATTCGTGATCGAGTAAATTCTCCAGCTCATCGGGATCATTTTCGAGATCGAAGAGTAGCTCCGGGTCGGTACTGCAGGAAATGTACTTGTATTGCCCGCGCCGGATCATCAGCATAGGTGCCGCAGTGCCCTCGGCGAGATATTCACTAACACAGGCGTCGGGGTCATTGCTGGCATCACCATCGCATAGCGGAATCAACGAACGTCCATGCAGCGGGTCGATCGGTGGCGGCGGAGCTACACCCGTTGCAGCCGCCGCGATATCGACCAGCGTCGGCAATATATCCACCTGCGCCACCGGCGTTGGCACGTGGCGCGGGCTGAAGCGATCCGGCTGATGTACGATCAGCGGTATACGATTCGACCATTCACGGAAGCTCATTTTGTACCAGAGCCCGAACTCGCCGAGCATGTCGCCATGGTCGGAAGTAAAAATAATCGTCGTGTTATCTGCCATACCGCATTCGTCAAGCGTGGTACGCAACCGCCCCAGCCATTCATCGACGTAACTGACATTGCCATAGTAAGCCCGACGTGCGTTGACTATCTCCTGTTCGCTGACATCGACCGCATCGAGCGCGATCACTTTTTCGAGGCGCGCATTATGTGCATCCTGGGTCGTCGGGCGTGACACGGTGGGTAGCGGGATATCGACGTCCGCGTATAAATCCCAGTATTTTTGCCGGGTTGCATAGGGGTCGTGCGGGTGGATAAAACTTGCTACCAGGCACAGCGGGCGCTGATCTTCGCCACGCGCATGATCGTATAGCACGCGCATCGCCTGGGTGCCGACTTCGTCGTCGTAGGCAAGTTGATTGGTAATTGCCGCAACCCCGGCCTGTTTCACGCTCGACATATTGTGGTACCACAGGTCGATACGCTGGTCGGCGTTTTTCCAGTCGGGGACCCAGCCGAAATCGGCCGGGTAGATATCGGTAGTCACGCGGTCCTCGAAACCGTGCAACTGATCCGGCCCGACAAAATGCATTTTGCCCGACAGGCAAGTGCGGTAACCCATCAGCCGCAAGTAGTGCGCGAAAGTGGGCATCGTCGCGGGCATGTAGGAGGCGTTGTCATAGCCGCCGCAGACCGAAATATTCTGCCCGGTCATGAATGCATAGCGCGCCGGGGTGCACAGCGGGCTGGAACTGTAAGCCGCGTCGAAACGCAGGCCTTCAGCGGCGAGCCGGTCTATATGCGGGCTCTTCACAGTAGCATTGTGGTAACAGCCGAGCGCGAGGGCGCTGAGCTGGTCTGCCATAACTATCAGGATGTTTTGCATATATCGAAGCCCGGTTTGACGCGTTATTTAGAGGAGGTTTTTGCCGTCAAAAACGGTCACCTCAAACCCGCTGGTATCGAGACCTTCGATGCAGCCGAGATTGACCCTGCAGTGCCCCGGTATGCGCAGCATTTCATTGTGGGTATAAATGCCGCAGTGCTTGCAGAAGTAGTGTTTGGCGACCTTGCTGCCGAATTCATACAGCCCGATATCATCCGGGTTAGCCTCGATATTCAAAGCCTCCAGCGGAATCGCCTCGGTGCTCATCATCGCACCCTTACGCGTGCAAATCGAACAGGTACAGCGTAGTCCCTGCGTGATTTCTTCGCCGTCGTAAGAAAACCTGATGGCGCCGCAATGGCAACTGCCTTCGTAGTGCTGTGTCATGATTACTCCTGGCGGGTTAACTGTGACCCTATTTTATCGCAAAAAACAAAAACCGGTTAACGCAGAAGAAATATTCATTGCGCTGGATGAGACTATCGATACCCTCACGCCAGGCGCTCGATTCTGCGGGCGTAATTATGTTCTGCTTGACCGCGGTGGCGGCAAAATTATGCAGCATATTGGCTGAAAAACTGTGCTCCGAATAGCCGGCATTCAGTACCGGAATCGCTTCCACGCGCAGCGCGCCAAAACCAATTCGCTCGAGAATGGGTCCAAGCCGACGCGGTAGATTCGGATTAACTACCGCCCGACCCCAGGCATCAAAAATCTTGCGCGTCATCACCTGGTCGAGGCTGTTGACGATCGCGCCACTCCAGTCGGTTTCGACGATAGCGACTCGTCCACGCGGCTTCAGCACACGATAAATTTCCTGTAATGCCTTATCCACATCCTCTACGTAAAGTAATGTCTGGGTACAGCTAACGGCATCGAAGCTTGCTGCCTCGAAAGGCAGGGTTTCGATGCTGCCCTGTTGCAGCCTGACCTGCTCGAGTTCGTCGCAGCGCCCGCGTGCATGAGAGAGCATGGCATCACTGAAATCGACCCCTTCGGCGCGGCCTTCGCTGCCCACAGCCCGGGCTTCCTGCTCGAGCAACAGGCCGGTACCGCAGCCGGCATCGAGCACGCTTTCACCACGCGCAAGCGCGAGTGCTGCCAACGTACGCAGGCGTTGATTGACGATCTCGGGGGTCTGGTAGCTGCGCTCGATAAGCTCAGCGGCCTTTTTATCGTAGGTTTCCATGGCGGCAGACGGCTATTTCAATCGCCGCGCGCAAGACTGAGTTTGAGCCCCTGCTGATAATACTCGGCAGCCTTGTCGCGTTGCTGCAATTGTTGTTCGAATAATTCGGCGAGCGCCAGGCAGGCAGCCGGGGTCGCTTCGGCACCGATGCTGGCTTCAAGATAGCCCTGCGCCTTGCCCCATAAACGCGCGCGCATTGCTATTCGCCCCAACGCCAGTAACAGGTTTTCATTGTGGCCAAAATCATCGAGCCATTTTTCGACGCGCGCCAGTTGCGCATTGGCGTCTTTGGCCTGAAAACGCCCATAGACTTCAATCAAACCATCATTCCATTGTTTATCCAGCGATTTGAGTACCAGTTGCTCAGCTTTGCTGCTCTGCCAACCCTGTTCTGCCATCAAGTCGATATACAAATGTATCATCCTGGCATCGGCCTGTAACGCCTTCGGAATTTTGCCCCACGCGTTATCGAAGCTTGACTGGCTGCTGGTAGCGAGCTCGAGGATGCCACAGTAACCGGCCACTTCCATTTCCACCAGTTTCGCCTCCTTGATGAGTTTCTTGCGCCGCACGTCGGGCAAAATCTCGACCAGGGCCTGCCAGTCCTTGAGCTCATAGTAGGCGCGCGCCAGCAGCATGGTGACATAATCGTGGCGTGGCGCGATGCCGTGCAGATGCATCAGGGTGGCCAGCGCCTGTTCGGTTTGCTGGTGCGCAAGCTGTAACTCCGCCTGTGTGACTCCGATAGCCAGCTCTGCATCGGGCCTGGCTTCATGCGCCGCCTTGAGATACGAGTCACGCGCATCATGCTTGCCCTGCAGCTGCGCCGCACGCGCCGCGGCCAGGTAGTGCACCAGTGGACTATCACTGAAATCAGCCAGCCGCACCAGGTGGTTTTCGGCTTTCTCGAATCGGCCTTCGGCAAGATCGATCAAGCCCTGGCTGAGCTGACGCTGCGCCTTGCCAAAGCGACGATTTTGTGACAGACGCTGCACGCTACGAGGCAAACGCCACAGGCCACGCAGCAATCTGACGCAGTAGTAAAATGCGATTACCAACACGATCAGGGCCCCCAGCGCAAACGCGAGCGTGGTCTCGACCGTGTAATCGTGGTAACGCAACATTACCAGGCCGGGGTCGTCACGCACCAGCAGGACCGCGCCAAGCCCGACCAGCGCCAGCAACAACAGCAGGATCAATAGTTTGACGATGAACTTAACCATTGCCGGGCTCCGAGGTTTCCGTTGCAGCTGGCGCGGGCGGCGGCGCATTTTCGCGTTGGCTGAGGATACGCTGCAATTCACGTAGCGAGCCGTTGATATCCGGCTTTTCAGGCTTGAGCACCATCTTCTGCAGGTCTTGCAGCTGCGTCATGAAATCATGGTTAGCCGCGTTATCAAGATCGTAGAATTCGCGAAACAGGCGCAGGCTCTGTTCGAGCAGCAACTGGTATTGGCTCGCGTTGCGTTCAAGCACGGCCCATCGCGCCAGCTTGAGGTTATCTTCCAGGCTGGCGCCGACATCGGCGCTATTGGCCTCGATTTCGCTGGGCCTGGTCGCCTCGTTACGCACTTTGACCAGCGAGTCAATAAACGCGGTGAAGCGTTCGAGCCAGTCCTGCGATGCCTCGACCTCGGCTGGCGCCGATTCGGTTGTATCGATACGTATGGCGAATCCGGGCTCGAGCACGCGCACCTGTCGGCCCAGTTGTGCCAGGATTAGCGTCATGCCAACCAGGTCGGCGCGCTTACGGGTTTTCAACTCGGCGATTTCCTCGCTGATCATGACCCGCACCGGCAACAGGCCGGGGTCGCCAGTCAGTCCAATCTTGTCACTCGCCGCCTGCAGCGTTATCGCGGCGCCTTCGAAGTCATCCTGCAGAATCAACTTGTGCTGCGCCACGCGCATCAGGTATTCGACTTCGGCCAGTTGCCAGTCGTTCTTGTCGCGCCCGAACAGTTCATAGAGTTTCTCGCTCGAGTCGCGCAATCCCTCCTGCTTGAGACTGAGCTCATCGATTGTTCTACCCATATTGTCGATATCGCCCTTCAGCGGAGCGAGACTCGCGTCGAGCCGTGCATTGGCGGCTTTGCTCGCGAGCTGTTGTTCCAGCCCGGCGATGGTCGCATCGATGGTCGCGGTGTAGTCGCGCGCAACCTGCTGCTGTTGCCACCAGTAATAACCTCCGGCACCGGCGAGGGCGAGAATCAGCAGAAAATTGAACAGGCTGAACCAGGAGCGGCGCGGTTTTGACGACACTTCCGGTTCCGGTATTTTTTTCGGCAAGGGCTCAGATTCTGCTGTAGAAACCGATTCGGTCTCGGTCTCGGTCTCGGTGGTCGCGGTGATAACCAGCTCGGCATCAGTGCCGGCATCACCGAGTTGCACCGGGTCCGGATCAGTGGATCGACCTCCGGTACCAGCTTCCTTATCGTTGGATAACTCCCCGGTCTCCACTTCCCTGTCGCCGGATATTTCCCCGCTATCCGTTTCCTCGTCGGCAGGCAAAGCCCTGGTATCGGCTGCTTTGTCGCTGGATGAGTCCTTGTCGCTGGATGAATCGTGTTTGCTCATATGTTGGTCATGGTTTACAGCTGATCGGCCCAGGCGCAAATCGCCTGCTGGATTCCTTTGTCGCTCGCGCTGCGCGCGATAATGATGGGAGCATTATGTCCCAGTTTCAACGCCGATTCACGCATTCTTTCGCTGATCAAAAGCCAGGGGATCCGGCGTAAATGCTCTGCCGCCGCGGAATCAACCAGCTTCATCAGGTTATGCATGCCCTCATTGCTGGTCAGAACGACCAGCGTGGGAAATGCGTTTTCAACGAGGTGATCGAAGTCAGAAGCAGCGTAGTGCGGCAGCTCGCGCCGGTAAACCTCGCAATAATCGACCTGCGCGCCGCGCGCCACGAGTTCATCGCCGAGCAGGTTTCGCCCTTCCTGGCCGCGTAAAATCAGCACGCGTTTACCCGAAACCTGTTGCAAGGCATCCGCTTCGAGCAGGGTTTCGCTATTGTAGGGAGCGCCGGCAAGCAGGCAGGATTCCAGTTGCGTTACCCACTGCGCGAGCGCAAGCCGGGTCGCCGTGCCGATCACGCCAAAACGAAGCCCGGGCTTGAATCGAGTGCTATCAATATAGCGGAAAGCGCTATCGACCGCGTTACGACTAACAAACAATAATATGTCGTAATCCGATACTTGCTGCGTCAGGCGTTGCCGGGCGATAGCGGACTCGTGCGCGACGATGTCGATGACCGCAAAGGACAGGATCTGTGCGCCTTCCCGTTCGAGTAAACTGCTGAGTTCGGCCTGCTGGTGCGCGGGCCGGGTGTTCAGGATTAGCTGACCCTGCAGCTTACCCGGCACGGCTACTCCTGCAGTCCGGCGAGGATACGATCGGCGCCCTGTGCCAGCAGTTGCTGCGCCAGTTGCACACCAAGTTCATGCGCCTCGGAACTACTGCCGCGGATTTCGGCACGCAGAATTTCACTGCCGTCGGGTTCGCCGACGAGGCCACGCAGGTAGAGTTGATCCTGCTCGAGGACAGCGTAGCCGGCTATCGGTACCTGGCAACCGCCGTTCAGGGTTTGATTGAGGGCACGCTCGGCGGTAATCCTGAGCGTGGTTTCGGCATGCGCCAGCGGTGCAATCAGCGCGCGCAAGCCGTCATCGTCACTGCGAATCTCGATGCCGAGCACGCCTTGTCCGATAGCCGGCAGACATTGCTCGGGCGCCAGTGCTGCCCTGATACGTTCACCAAAACCGAGGCGTTGCAGGCCCGATGCGGCAAGGATGATGGCATCGAATTCACCGGCATCGAGTTTACCCAGGCGGGTATTGACGTTACCACGCAGCCAATCGACGCGCAGCGCGGGGAAAGCCTCGCGAATCTGGGTTTGACGGCGCAGGCTTGAGGTTCCCACCAGTGCACCGGCGGGCATCGCGTCGAGGCTGTCGTAATGATTGGAAACGAATGCATCGCGCGGGTCTTCGCGCTCCATCACCAGCGCCAGTTCAAGCCCGTCGGGAAAGTGTACCGGCACGTCTTTAAGCGAATGCACGGCGAGATCGGCGCGCCCATCGAGCAGGCCCGCCTCGAGCTCCTTAACGAACAGGCCCTTGCCACCGACCTTGGCGAGCGGTGCATCGAGCAGCTTGTCGCCACGGGTTTTCATCGTCAGCAATGACACTTTCAGCTGTGGATGCAGGGCTTCCAGCCGGGCAGCGACGTGCTCGGCCTGCCACAACGCCAGCGGGCTGCCACGGGTGGCGATACTTAGTTCAGAGCGGGGTTGGTTCATATGGAATTACAGGTTCCTGATGATCTTGCGAACACCGGGCAAGTGCCGGCGGCTAACCTCGAGCGCGTCATCGATATCACGAAAGGTGACCTGGTGGCCGTCATTTTCGGATTGCATTCCAGCCAGACGCGACAGGCTGACCAACGCGTTTCGATGAATACGATAAAATCGCTCCCCAAACTCGGCTTCGAGCGCCTTGAGCGGATCTTCGATGAGCACTTCACCTTCTTCGTGGCGCACGGTGACGTATTTCTGCTCGGCGTGGAAATAGTAGATTTTTTCGATCGGCACCAGCACCAGGCTGCCGCGCACACGCGCGCAGATATGCTGGCGTGGTTCGAGCTCGGATAAGACGTCGCCGCTCCTGCTGGCCTGGGCCCGCGTCGGGCGAATGGTCGCGTCCAGCGCAGCCTGCAGGCGTTCCAGCTTGACCGGCTTGAGCAGGTAATCGACGGCATGGGTTTCAAAGGCTTCGAGCGCGTGATCGGAGAACGCGGTAGTGAAAATAACCGCTGGCGGTTCGTCCAGCTTGGCGATATGGCGCGCCGCCTCGATGCCATCCATACCCGGCATACGAATATCCAGCAAGACGATATCAGGCTCCAGGCTTTGCGCGAGGCCGAGTGCCTCGAGCCCGTTGACCGCTTCACCTACCAGTTCATGGGTATTGATTTCGCGCACCATGCGCGCCAGGCGATCGCGTGCCGGCTTTTCATCGTCGACTATCAGTATTTTCACACAACCTCCGTCGTCGGGATGGTCAGTTTCACAGTGTAAAGTGCCTCGGTCTCGGATAAATCCATCGTCGCGGCACCATCGAACGCCAGCGCCAGGCGCTCACGGATATTATCGATCGCCATCTGGTTACCCTTACGCTCGCGGGAACTCTGCTCCGTTAGCAACGGATTGGAGATCGATATTTCAATATTAGCATCCGTCGCGTTAATCACAATGTCGATGACGCCACCCGACGGCAGGGGTTCGATGCCATGGTAAATCGCATTTTCCACCAGCGGCTGCAAGGTCAGCGCCGGCAAGGTCAGGAAGGGCTCCGTCGCTGGTAACTGCCAGTTGACTTTGAGTCGGTCACCGAGACGCAGGGCCTCAAGGTCGATGTAACTGCGCGTTAATTCGAGTTCCTGCTGCAAGGAAATACTCGCCTCGGCCGCGAGGCTGGCGCGAAACAGATCCGACAGGTTCTCGATGGCGTGTTCGGCCAGGTCGGGCTGATCGTGCGTGAGGCTGGCGATGGTATTCATACTGTTGAACAGAAAATGCGGGCGGATACGCGCCTGCAGCGCTTGCAAGCGCGCCTGCGCCTGCACCTGCAAGTGTAGCTCGGATTCGTAATGCAGGTAGAAGTATCGCAGCGCAAGCCCGATCAGGATCAGCGCAATGGAGAGATTGCGCGTCAGCGTGAAACCGACATCCCGGGCAGTGGGGCCAAAGCGCAGTAGGTCACCGAAACCCAGGCTCAGGTAGCTGGCCAACAGCGTCATCAGCAGGGTAACCGAAATTGCAAATATGGTCGTGCGCAGGTGATCGCTAAGCCAGTGCTGGCGTGTCGCCAGGCACAATATCGCCGCCGTGCTCAGACCGACCCACAGCATGACTACTGAAATCAGCGCGATATGCACGAACAGGCTGCTGCCACCACTGTAACTAACCAGGGCGAATACAATCGCAAACAATTCAACCACCAGCAACAGGCGTAGAAATGCATCCGCGTTGCAGAAATCGGGCAGGTAAGTCTTGTTTTCGGAGCCGGTTATGCTTTTTTCCGGATAATCTGGCATAAAGAGTTGATTTGTTCGTCGCGCGCTGCAAGCATACAACAATATCAGCCGCAATGTGTCCTCGTATTGCCGGCATATCTAAACCACAGTCGACAGATCAGAAACCGATGAGCAAAGATGATTCCCGCATGTGGGGCGGGCGATTCAATGAACCCACAGACGAGTTCGTGCAGGCGTTTACCGCTTCGGTCGGCTTCGACCGCCGCCTCGCCTATGCGGATATCGAAGGCTCACGTGCGCACGCGATGATGCTGAAGCATATCGGGGTGCTCAATTCCGATGAACTCACCGCGATCAAGTACGGGCTGCAACAGATTCGCGAAGAGATCGACGCCGACAAGTTCGCCTGGTCGGTGGCGCTCGAAGACGTGCATATGAACATCGAGGCACGCCTGACCGAGCTGGTCGGTGAGGCCGGTAAAAAACTACACACCGGGCGCTCGCGCAATGACCAGATCGCGACCGATATCCGGCTCTACCTGCGCGAGCAGATTGCGTTATGCCAAAGCGGCATACGCGCTTTTCAAAACGGGTTGCTTGACCTGGCCGAACGCGAAGCTGAAACCATTCTGCCCGGCTTTACCCATTTACAGGTTGCGCAACCGGTCAGTTTCGGTCACCACATGCTGGCCTGGTTCGAGATGCTCGAACGCGATCACGGCAGGCTGCAGGATTGCGCCGCGCGCATGAACCAGATGCCACTCGGCGCCGCCGCACTGGCCGGCACCTCTTATGATCTCGACCGCGAGTTCACCGCCGAGATACTCG
>Ga0265306_10000211_pt1 | contig 26082 bp, 40 predicted proteins | sample Helome_3_FD_192493 | JGI IMG/M metagenome (GOLD analysis project Ga0265306, IMG submission 192493) | Marine sediment microbial communities from subtidal zone of North Sea - Hel_20160420 (Illumina Assembly) | ecosystem: Environmental > Aquatic > Marine > Subtidal zone > Sediment ... | reverse complement strand
AACGCTCCTGAGCTTGCCCAATACTTGCTAGTACCTTTCTTCAGTTCAATACCAAAGAACTCAAGACCTGCTTCCGAAACGTAAGCCTCTTCACCATCAAGTGCAGGCAGAGAGTACAGTTCATTTATTACTTCCTGTGCTTCCGCTTTCTTAGCGTTTGTTACAATTACTGTACTAAATATGTTCATAAACTAATTCCTGTTTTCTTGGCTACATAAGACTCAGTGGAAGCTATCTCTTTGTCAGTGGACTCAGCTGCTCTTAGGATGCATGAGTATAGATTGCCTGCTAAGTTGTTTGCATCTACACGTAAATTTGAAAACAACCCTATTTGACCTCCGATTGCTTTTTGGTCGTAGGTCGCGTCAGAGTATTCTTGAGTGCCGTCTACTCTTATCTTAGCGTTATCTTCTACTAAGTCATAAGTTAATACTTTAAGGGCATCAGAGTCAGCAGCAAAATTTCGGTAAGCTCCATCGTAATACCCAAGGGTTCCTCCGACGGAACCACTAGCAGTAAGGAAAGTTCTTCCTGTCTCTATATCTAATAGAAGTCTATTATCAGTACTATTAGCATTAGTAGCACTATAACCAAACCAAGCAGTCAAAGGCGTATTGGGAGATGTCAGGTGATTAATCTTCATGCCGTCACTTACACCATCAAACTTCAGGTAGTTAAGAGAGTTAGCACCAAAGGGTTCAGTAATGTCATAACGTAGGTCATCAGTAACGTGTTGATACTGAGTAGCTGTTGAACCTTCCTCTAGCTGTGCGCCCCAAATGTATATGCCTGATGTGCCATCTCCAGAAAAGTCAGCTTGAGAAGAGGTAGGAATCACGTTGATTCGTGCAATTTCGTTAGCTACAGCAGTTCTAGATATAGAAACCCTTCTCCAACCATTACCAACATCCTGTGATTGGGCTGTTACACCTGTTTGAACTCCATGAAGAGAACCATCAGCAATACTAACTGCCGCACCTAAGCCTCCAATACGCATCCAAACATATCCATAACCTGCGTTCTTAACGTAGGCACTAAGGGTCTGAACCCCCGCAGTACTTGTAGTAGATTGGTCAACACGGTGCTGTTTAAATACTGTATCAGCTATTACTTTGTCTGCGGTAGCTGTACCGTCAGGAGCTGTTGTAGCGTTGGCAGTTACAGTGGTGGCCACTTTACTCCAATAAGCATCATCAAACTCTTGAGTATAACTAAGCAGGTTACGGATACCCCCTTCAGGGTGTCTGGCTAGTATAGGACGATTTACAGATGTAGTCTGTGTAGCGTGTGAGCCTTGTATCTCTGTTACTGATACGTTGTCTAAAGACACAACTCCAGCTCCAAACTTTTTAAACGCTAAGTTAAACGAAGTTGCTGTTGCTTGAAGGATATAAGAATGTCTGCCTTGGTCAGATGTAATCCGTTGTACATAAACACCTAAAAAGTTATCTATATACCAGCTAGAATTACCTGAAATGGCTTCTGTATCTAGTGTTAACTTATAAAACTTACCCACAGTAAGTCCAGAAACATCTTGAAACGCTGCCGCCCCAAACAGCCATGTATTTGCTAGATGAACTGAACCAGAAACAATAGAAACATCATCTGAAGTAACCCATCCAGTTAATCCATTACTAAAGTCACCGTTAGTAATTTCTTCAGCACCTTGAGCTAAATCCTTAGACTTATCAAGTATAGTTCCAACAGGCTGACCAATAACAGCAGGTGCTGCTGATGTATAATCTTGGAACATTGTAGTTAAATCGGAAGGGTCATACCAAACCCCAGCCTCACCGCTTGCGAACAGCGCTCTTGGGGTAAACCTGTTGTTTCCTTTGTTTCCTTTTGCGGCTATCCTTTGTACATTTACACCAAGATTAAGCATTTAAACCACCAGTGCGTGAATGCCAGTTGCATTTGTGCCAGTTGACAAAACTCGCTTAACAGAAGTAATCAAATAGAAATTGTCAGGAACATTAACAGTCCTAACAGTTCCTTCATAATTGTGGAACGATACAGCTCCACCTATTTCAATATAAAGCCCAATTGCTACATTATTTGTTCCTACATTGTCAGCTCCATCACTTGGCACCACTGGAAACATATCGTAAACAATGCCTGAATGATTTTGGTTGCCAACATTTACAAATGGATTGCTCATTTTATCACCTTTAAATGATTTATTTTTTTGGATTATAACATTGTTTTACTTGTCAATCCTCAATCGGGTTCATAAACCCATAACGAACCAGCCCTTCACCAAAGTCAGACTGAATAAATAATGTTTGTATGTCGTCCCTATCTACTAGGCTATCACGCAAATCATAGATTGCTGCATTAGCTTCAACAGGGTTTGGGTATTCGCCAGAAACATTTTCATCGCCAGCGTTTGTTACATAGCCTATTTGTATCACGATACTAGCTCCATAGTTCCTCTAAATCCTCTAGCAGTAACGGTTACGTCTGAAGTGCTTGCTGTAATGCGAAGACCGATTCTAAAAACTGTTTCTGTTGTTGTTGCGCCATAGGTGTAAGGTACACCAATGCTAACGTCATCTGAACCTACATCTGACAACATTACAATTCTATGGTTATCGGTATAAGATGGGGAAACAAATATTCCAGCAGCAGTAAACCTTGAGGAGCTAAAAAATAAGGTTTCACCAGTGCTAAAAACTGTTGTTGCTTGCCCAACGAGCAAATAAGTTCTATCAAGAGCAGAATCATACCATACGCCGTCTACGTTGCCGAACCCTGTTCCGGTAGCATTATCAGCAACAGCACCAACTGCATCTAGCTTTGCGATATAATTACCTGCTATGTAAATTTTCTGCTTAAACAGGAAAGGGAACCCATCAGTAACAACGCCACCAGTAGCTCCAACCTGAACACCTGTTGCGCTTTTACTTTTTATTTGTATTGTTTGATTTATAGAAAAATCTCGTTGCGTACTTCCCGTTTTGACAATTTGGTAAGTGTTGGCGATGTCTAATCTTACTCTTTTACTAATACCTAACTCTGGCGTAGGTATGGAAAATTCCTGCAAGTATTGTGTAGTTGTAGTTACTGTAGTGGCTTGATAAACACTTACAGGAAACAGCTCTGATACATCACCAGATAGCTTGTTAGCTGTAATGCTGTCAGCCTTTATCTCGTTACCAGTAATAGAGCCATTAACGATTAGGTCGCCACTGATAAAGTTGTCGTCTTGAGTCCAAGCTGTGCCAGATAAGTCATAAGTCCAAGCGTGTGTCTGTACTGGGCTGGCAGATGTGTCAGTAGTTATTACTGCATCTTTGTTTTTAGGGTTTCTACCTGCCGCAGTTGTAAACTCTGTAGTTGTAGGTGCTGCGCTGCCAGACTTGCTAATGCGGTAAAGGCTAGGCACATCAGGCACAAAGTCAGCCGGTGTTGTGCGAGTTGCGCTAATCTTGCTTGACTCGTACCCAAGTTCGTTGACCGCTCTAACTTCAATTGTATAGTTGACCGCTGGCAGTAAGTTCGGCAGCCTAAAATAAGGCCGCTTAGTTAAATAAACAACAGTGTCCGTTCCAGATGTAGTTGTGACGCTTACATTGTAGTGCGCCACAAAAGGGTCGGGGGATTTGTTCCAAAGTGCAAAAATATTATTCTCTATCGTACCGTCAGCAGAGCTGTTAGTTGAAACATTAGCAACCAAGTTAGTAGGCGGGGCAACATCTTTACCAACGAACAGGCTAACTTCATCAGCAGCTAAAAAGTCCTCTTGGTCACTCGTTGACCAATCATAAACGTCTGAAGCTGTCTCGATAGCACTTACATTAACTACAATAGTTCCATCACTGTTAGGCTGCATCTTGTAGCTTAGAACTTCAAAGACTTTCGATACCCAGCCCATCTTAGCATTGCTGACCATAATGTTATCGCCTGCCTTAAACTTCAATGCAGCTAGATTGCATGGCAGGGTTACGGTTGTAGCTTTACGAGATGAAAGCATTGCTATCTTTGCAAGCCTTTGCGCTTGCGTGTTGCCAGTAACATACGGCAGAGCCATATCTAGGAATAACTCACCTCCATCAGCAGTTGCGAAAGTTGAACTCTTCTGCGCTGGATAGTCAGCAACTATGTAGTTCTTTTCCTTACTGATAAAGCTGCCCTTAACAGCGTTATATAGCTGCCTGCGGCTCTGTCTTGTCTGTATCTGTATCTCGCCATTTAAAACAGTTTCATCAATAGTGACTGTAGGCGTTGCATAATACGCGGGGGTAATAAAATATTGAGCGCCTGAATAAACTAGCTTGCCACCCATAGCGGAAAGCATATCTTCAATATTAGCTTTTCTGCTTTTGTGGGTGTTCAGCATACCGTTGAGAGTGTATCTTTTTTCTGTTCCACCGCCATCAAGCGCAACAGATTGATTGCATACATTAACAGCATTGGTAAATGCATCAACATCAATCGTGTCTGAGTCCTCACCTAAACCATACCGCTCATCAAGCAAATAATCCCTTATGCATAGCGCGGGGTTATCCGTCCACTCAACAACGCCAGCAAGGTTTGCAACTTTCTTGCCTTTGATTTTTGCTGATATGTTAGGCATCCCAGCTCTGAAGATTTCACTGTCATACTTTAACTGCGCGTAGATATAAGCAGTTCCTTGCAAAATGCAGTTTGTATTCCAAGGCTGACTTCTCGCTCTCAACTGTGCATTGTAGGTGGTTTGGTCACCTAGATAGAAATACAACTCCAAGTAATCACCCCAACTGACTGCGGTGCTACCAACGTATCCGAGCTGAACAACTTGCCAATCTGTTCCACCGCCATTAGTAGCAGTTGACGTTGCATTGCTGCCTGCTTGAAACTCAAACCACTTGCCATGGTTTTCCCTATCATCTTCTTCTTCTGGGTCGTAATCATCTACCGCTGTAATAGTGAAAGTGCCATTCAGATTCAGCCCGCCAACTGAGCTTGTTCCAGAGATTGTGATTTGATTGCCTTCAGAAAAAACATACTGGTAAGTATCTAGAACAGTATCAACATCAACTCTAACAACATTGCTGCCCGAAGTTGTAGATATTCTGTTGCTCAAAGTAAAAGTATCTGTTCCCCATGCTTTCAGGTCACCCATCCAGACCTCAGAATATTCAGTGATAACGTGTCCAGCGTAGGCAATAACGAGCTGTAGGTTCTCGTTATCTTTAGTGCCTCCAGTAGTGTCCATGTAGACAATATCACCGCCCACCCTAGTTTCACCGTAGATAACTTTGCGACTAGATGTAGCATCCCTACCTGTTACAGTTGTGCCGCCATCAATAGCGCCAGTGGTGCTAGATTCAATGCTAGGCATCAATGCTCTGGATAACATGGATAAACCTGCGCCAAGCGCAAATGCACCCCACGACCAAGCGGCAAGGCCACCAGTTATGATGGCTGGGGCAGCGGCTGCAATACCTGCAATAAGAGCAAAAGCCATTTTTTATTTTCCTAAGAATTTGGAGTAAACGCGCTCAATTAAATCAAAGCCCATATGAACCATTAGCTTATCAAAAGGCATATGCACTTTCGTGTTCAGCGTCAAGACTGAAACGCCTGCTTCCTTGCAATAATCTTCTGCATATTTAATTAACTTATATCCTGTAGCCCCAGCTCTGCTGTCAGGCTTAACAAAGATAACATCATTAATTGCAAACAAGTGGTCACTGTAGTGAATGCTTTTGCTGATAGTCAAAACAAAGTAGCCAACCAAAGCCCCATCATTCCTAGCAGTGAACACCTTCAAAACACCAGCTGCATCAAGCCTTGCATATTCTTTATAGTCTGGGTTCAATTTAATTGCACCTTTGTTAAGTGCAACTAACTCCCAGTGTTCCTCAAGCAGCGGCTTAATTTCTTCTTTAACATTTGCCATGTTCTCTAGCTGAATGCTTATCATTATCTGCCCCTGTAACCAGCATCGTTCTTTTTATCTACAGCAAAGGCTGGGGTAATCTGCCCCCAGTATAAGTCTAGCTCTTGAATGCTTGTTACAAAGCTAAAGCCCTCGTCCGTTGGGTAATCAATGCGCTGGTCGCCATCTGTATTCCTGCGCCTGTTTGAACGCTCAAACGCAATCAGTTTGTTTTCACAGGTTACGTTGATAGTGGAATATTGACCGCCATCGTTAATTGTCATCACATCCATAAAGCCGGTAAACATAATAGCAGGGGTAGCTATTACATCAGCTGTTTCATTCATAGCGCCCAAAGCAATCGTCATTTTTCGCCCCTGATAATCCTCATCTCTAGCGGTTTGAATCAAAGATGTTTTAAGCCCAGTCAAAGTGACGCTTGCACCGTTAGCTGTTAGGTCAGCAGACTCTGCAATTTCACTAATTGAAAGCAAGTCGCCAGCACCTACATAATCTTCGGCAACGTAAACTTCTGAGCTGTCTATAGTTGCAACTGCACCGCTTTGGTTTCTGATGTGCAAGTTAGTCCTATTGGAAGCAGCAGTAAAATATATTGTATTGCTGCCAGCATCATAAAAAGTCAGCGGAAGTATGTCCGCATTGTTCAGCGCATTTCGCACCCGCACTCTAAGTTGAACGCCAGTATGGTCTAGCCTGATTGCGTACTTTTTGCCGGTTACCGTGTCAAATGTTTGATTAATAAATACACGATTAGAGAACCCAGTGGCAGCGGTTAGGACGGCGGTGTTATCGTTGTAAGTAACTGTGCCAGTTCCGAAGGTAACAGCAGTCCACCCAGTAAGGCTACCAGTAAAGCCGCCGTTCGTAATAACGCTGCTGCCTGTCGGAGAAGTCAGTAAGCCACTGCCACTCCAAAGCCTTACATCACCGCTGGGAAAGTCCATATCTATAAGGTAAATCGGCCTAACAACTTCTGCGTCTGCAACCGCCTGCATTTCTGCGCTTAATGTGCGAGACATTAAAGAGCCTCCACGAAGGCAAAGGTAAAGCCGTACATAGCCGCTGTATCTGTTGACCAGCTAATATCGTTGGATGCCATGCGCCAAAGGCTTTTTGGCAAGGTGAAGTCTACAACAGTTCCACCACTGACAGCGGCTCTCAATGGCGGCTGTATGCCTATCAAGCCTACCCCTGAGGTCTTGCTGGTTGTGGTTATGTAAAGATAGTCGCCTAGCTGCAAGTATGTTCCTGCATCAACTGCTGTGCTAGTGCCGCCCAAGCTGATTTCTTCTGCGCGTATCAGTGCATCTGCGTTAGTGTTGCCAGTAGCCGTTGAAGTGTGCAGCGGGTGGCCGAACGTAAACGTACCAGATTGCCCTTTAAGGCCGATTATGAAAGCCTCTACCGAACGTGCCTCTGCGTAGGTTAAAGGCGGCAGAGTAACCTCACATTCCCATCTAGCACCTTGGTGAACATAAGTCTGCGTGTTATAAGAAAAAGGCGATTCACTAACTGCAACCGCCCTTTTCAATCTCATCTGAATGTTCTGAATCCCTACGCTTGGGAATGCTAATGGCATTTTTTATGCTCCAATTAATGCTTGGCTATATCCACCACCGCGCTGTCTTGCGTCTGCTACTGCGCCTTTCGCTGCCGCTGCTATCTGCGGCATCATGCCAGCAACCTCGGCTCTTACAGTCTGCGCAACTCCAGTAGATATATTGATTGTTTGGTTTATTGTAACACCGCTGCCGCCCATCTGGTTGTTCGGTATGATTGAGCCTGATTGGTTAGGTACAAACATCTCTTGTCCACGCTCACCAACCATATAGGGTTGACCAGCCTGAACAGATCCGCCGATAGCCTTACCGCTACTGCTTCCCAGATGCCTTCCGCCCCCAAAGCTACTGCCACCCCTATACATTCCCGCTTGTGAAGCCCCGCGAACGCTATTAGATGTGCTGCCTGTAGTGTTGCTAAATGCACCAGTGATAGCTCCAAAAGCCGCATCAACAATATACTTCTGGATAAGCATTTTAATCAGGCTATCTACAACGCTTTTAGCCATAGACTTCATAGCGTCTTTAAAGTTAGCCGCACCAGTTACAGCGGCTGTAAGAGAATCAGTCAAACCATCTAAGCCTTGGGCTGTCAGAGACTTAATATTATCTTCCATGGTTGGCAACTTTCCAGACCAATCATCAAACGCCTTCTCCATATCGCCAACACTTTGAACCATAGCTGGGGCAACTTTGGTTACAGCATCAGGAATGGAATCTAGCGAAAGCTTCAGGCTGTCAATCTGTGCATTTAAACCGCCAGCAAAATCGAGTTCATTTAATAAGGTTAGTGAATCGCCCGCTTCATCAGCTCCAATCAATAATGCTTGTAGGCTCTCTAATCTTTTTCTGTCACTTGCTTGAGCTAGTTCGCTAGAAAGCTTCTGCCTTGCATTGTAGCCTGCAATCTTATCAGCCCTTGCAGCCATGTCTTCCTCAAGCTTGCCAATCTCAACTCTTAGTTGGCGGGCATTCATTTCTGCATCGCTAGTGAATGCTCTAGTGAGGCCATCCTTCATCTGCAACGCTGAGTTGTAGACCATGATGAACCCATTAGCAAGGCTCTGGAAGCCTGTGACAGCTCCTTGAATTGCAGTTAATACCTTAACAGCTAAAGTGCGCGCAAATTGTTCTACAGAGCCGCTGGTCTTTTCTATGCCAGTGACAACCTTGTTTCTTAGCGTATCAGCTAAAAGTTCAAACGCTGGAGCCATAGCCGCAAACATCTGATTCTTAATGCCGCCCATCAAGGTTCCGAGTTTATTTAAAGCATCATTCGCTTTTTCAACTCCCTCTGCGGCAGACTGTGACATTACAGCGCCTAACGTTCGAGCCTCACGGAACATAGCCCTCAGCCCATCTTCACCGGCTGACAAGGTGTTTACAAGTGCGGCACCTTCACTATCGAATAGTTTAAAGGCCAATCTTAGCTTGTCGCTATCACCCTTAACATTGCCAAACGCTTTAGACAATTCAATCATTCTTTCATCTAAAGGCATATTAACTAGCTTGCCAGCGTCCAGACCTAACTCTCTAATTGCCCCTTTAGCTTCGCCAGTACCTTTAGCCGCTTCAGCAGTTCTACGCGCAAAACGTTGCATAGCCATATTCAGAGTGGTTGTTTCCACACCAGTTAGGCCAGCAGCATATTGCAGTTTAGTTAGGGCATCAGTAGTTGTGCCAATTTTGGAAGCGGTTTTAGCAAGTTGGTCAGTAGCGTTTAGAGATTGCTTTGCAAGAAAGCCAAACCCAGCAACACCAGCCACTCCAACCAGAGCAGTTTTCAAACTAAATAAGCTTTTGGTCAAGCCCATTAAGCTCTTGCCTATAGATGCAAAACCTTTCTTAGTTTTATCAACTGCAAATATTGCAATCTTAGCTACTTGTGCTGCCATCTTGCTCACTCATTATATGAAAGTAGGCGAGCCATTCGTTCATTTCTGAAAGGCTCATCTGCTCCGCTTGCGCTATTGGAATGTGAAGCCTCTCAGCTAAGGCTATGGTATTCATCCTTAACTGAGAGGATTCTAGTTTTTTACTGCTGTTTCAACCGAGTCGATAGTTGCAAACATCTGGTTGGCGATTTCACTAATAATTGCAGTTTCTTCGCCCATCAAATCTATTCTATCTTCTGCGCTTGTAAACAATTTATCGCCACCAGCATCTTCAGCTTTCATCACGATAATATCCACCATTGCAGCAATGGTCGGAGCTTCTAGAATTGTAGGGTGTTTCTTTTGCAGTTCGTTCATGTCATAACAAGTTATTGGGCGGGTGTATAAAATGAAAGGCTTGCCTTTTTCATCTGCCCACCCAGTAACTTGAACTTCACGCGGCTTAACTGCTCTTCTGTTTCTTAGTTCTTTTGCTAATCCCATTGCAATTTCTCCTGTTGTAGTGGGGTTATGCTGTTGCTTCTGTTACTGCGCCATTGACCTGAATAGCAAAAGTACCTTCAACCATGCCATCAAAAGCAGCGGTAATTGACTTGCTAGTAACAATGCCGTTGCCAGTGTAATACTTTTCACCAGTGCCAGTGCCAGTAGGATAGATTTCAAAGTCAATTGAAGCACGGCTGTCAAGAACCAACTGCTGTGCATCGGTATCATCCCAGTAGCATTCTAGGCTTACTGTGCTTGCTTCTAAGCCAGCTTTGTAAGTGCGGGCAGTATCACCCATGATGCTATCTTCGATAGTGTCAGCACTGGTTTCAATAGTGTAAGAGCGTACTTCGCCAACAACTGCAACAGTACCTTGTGCAACTGCTAATTTAACAATACCGCTTGAGCCTGTAGTTGTAGCCATTTTAAATCACCTTTCGTTAAGTTGTGCCGCGAGTGTATTCATATACAACGCGAACGGTTAAAATCACACCGCCAACAGGGTCAATAGAACCCTCATCGACTTCAATGTTAGTTAGCTGGGTATCCAGCGCAAAACCGCCTCTAGTGCGGTCAAGTTCCAAGCCTTCTTCAACGGCTTCGATTATGTTGTTTCTTGCTTGGTCAATTATACCCGACTTCACAAAGCAAACTAGCTCATAGTTAATGGAAGCCATTCGCTTCCCCATAGTGCCAGCAATAGAGCTATCTTCCCTAGATTCGTCAGCAGTCCTAACTAGCACCGCTGGGAACTGGGCATTGGATAGCTTATCAAAATCAAACGGCTGCCGTGTTGCCATCTTAATGCTGACAGGTGAAGTAACACTGGTAGTAAGCGTAGTAACTATATTGTCTGCAATCTGCTCTCTAATGCTCATTATTCGACCACCAAAAATCTTTCAAATGCTTTAGCCAGCCTTTTGTTTTCCCTTCTGCTGAATCCAAAAAATGGCCGCTTCTTGTTATTACCAGAGGCTTTCCTTGCTTCTTCTCCCCTAAGAAAAATAAAGGCTTTGGTAGGGCTAGATACGGTAGTCATTGAGCCAAGCATCTTACCTGTAAAGTTTAGGTTAGGTGCCTTGCTTCTTCCTGCTTTTGCTCTTTCTTGAGCATATTTTGCAGTGTACTTTTCAAACCTGCCGCCCTTGTAGCCTTTGCCTTGGGCTGTTCTATCCAGAATAATATTAACGCCAACTTGGGCAACCTTGGATAGCACCTCTTTATATTGTGCTTGAATATCTTTGCGTTTCTTTCTACCAAGCTTCGCTAGGTCTCTAGGCTCAGACTTTACGTTTAACTTTAACTGCATCAGCGAACCAACCTGCCAGAGTTAATAGGCTCTTTCTCTTTATCGGTTACAGTGCCATCACCGTCAGCATCGTATTCAACGCCATCGCGGAACACTGCTTCTATCTCTTCGCCGTAGCGAGACTTGTAGAAATCAATCATGCCAAGAAAACGGTCATTGTCTACCCAGTTGGTTAGCTGCGGAAGGGCGTACTTCCAAAGAACAAGGTAAACACTGCATCGCGTCCACTGGCTGTCTGTTAGTTTGCTGGGTATCAGCTCACCGCTATAACCACGCTTTTCCCACCAGTCAGCGCGTATCTTGCGTTCAATGTCTGCTTGCGCTCTGGCATGTTGACCGGCGAATGATGTTATGCCAAAACCCAAAATATCTGGAACTATAGCTACCAAATCAGTATCGTTCGAAAATGCCATTACCACTTCACCTTATCTGCCCAGTATGCCGCCGATGCGGTTTTGTCTTTGCGACCTTTCTCAATGTCTTTAGCGAATCGCGCTTTGAATGACCTGCGCTTTGCCTTATCAGCTTCGCTTTCGTTCTTTCTTGGTGGCTTATTATCTGCGCCCTGCTGCCCGAACCTTATCAGCCTTACCTTGTCGCCTTCTTTAGCAAGTACGGCATGGCTCTTTTCAGGATGCTTACTGGTGCGCTTGGGTTTGTTGTACCCTTCAAAGCGTTCGCCTCGGTATGTAATAGCCATCACAACTCCTAAATAAAACCCCACCCCCAGTGAAGGGGGCAGGGAATCAGCACTAATTAAAGTGCAGCGTCACCAATCAACTTAACGCCAAAGCTATCATCAAGCTCTGCAACACCGTAAGCGGCAGTTGCGTTCAGCTCGAAGGCACGGAGAGAAGCGTCACGCTGTGACTCGATACCGAAGTCGCGCTTCATAGCGATAGCAAGAGCTTCTGGAGCGAATACAGCAGCAATAGCATCACTGCCAGTAACAGCAATATTAGCTGACTCGTAAACGTCGATGCCAGCAACAGTACCAACGTAACCAGTTCGCATGGCTTCGTTCTGAATATCACCGCCATTGGGGTCAGCAAAGGTGTTAGTCAAGCTAGATTTGATTGAGTAAGCCTGAAACGGGTGGATAACTGCAACAATGTTGCCAGTTACTTTAGCCGCTCGCAAAGTAGCCGCTGCCTTAAACAAATCAACAGCAGTCAATTCTTGACCAGCTGCGCCAACAGACGCGGTGAAACCAGTGAACAGACCTATAAGGTCAGTGTCCATCTTAGTAGCGATAGCGTTACCAAGAACAGTGCCAAGCTCGACAGCTGGGTTACCAGCGCCAAAAGCAGCCATGTCAGTTAGAACAACCTGCGCACCAACTTCGCCAACAGTAACAGTTACTGAGCTAGTTGAAACAGTGGTTGAACTCATGTCAGTGCCTTCGGTCAAGTCGGCAGCAGCAATTGCAGGGTACTTAGGAATCTGGACAGTCTTGCCAGCTTCGTTAGCAATGTTGTACTGAGTTACCAAGCCCATCATCAGGGATTGCTCTTCAGCAGTGAATCGTGCCTGCGCGATAATATTCGCAAACAGGTCGTCTAGTGTAGCGCTAGTAGTAGCAGCCATTGTAATACCTCAATAAATTAGGTTAAAAGATTATGTTATTTTTTGGCTTTCATCAGTGCGCGATAAGCCTCACGCCCACCGTCATTCCAATTCGCAACCATTTCAACCGCAGATTGAGGCTTCTGCGTAGAGCCACCAGCGTTACCCTGACTACCTGTGCCGCTTCTTCCTGCGTTCACAAAGTGAGGGTTTGCCGTTAGAAATTCACCGACCATCTCATTGACAGTCAGCAGTTCACCTTTGTCATTATAGCGGGGTGTTCCGTTGTTGTCTAATACCTCTACAGTGCCATCTTCTCCAAGCCTAGTCTGGCTTTTAAGGAGGGACGATACCTGCTCAGGGCTTACTGCATTGTTGTTGCTTGCCGCACCAAGAATAGCCCCATCAACTAGGGTCTGCTGTAGCTTGCTCTTGTATGCGTTAATTTCGCTGTCTTTCTTTTCAACGGTCTGCTTGAGGATAGTCTCAAACTCTCCGCGTTCCTTCATCTTGTCTTGCTCGTTCTGTTCCTTCTGGCTTAACAGTTGGCGGGCTTCATCAAGGTCAATGCCTGATAGCTGCTTTTCATACTTGCGCTGCTCTCTAGCTAGGCGCTGGGCAACTGCTTTATCCATGTCAGCCTGTGTAAAGGTCTTGGCTTCTGCTGGGGTTTCTACAACTGTTTCTTCTGATTGGTTATCCACGATTTCTTCGCTCATGTAACGATGCCTCAAATTGAGTTTGGTGAACCCCGATTTTAGCATATAAACATTTCTGCTCAAATATTATCTAAAGTGTTTACATTAAGGTTAATATAGTATTTAATGCACCTACATTCAAAAAACAACAAGGGTTACAAAAATGGCTAAAGCGACTCACAACGGTACTTGTCAGGCTTGCGGTAGAAAGCAAGCTGTAAATGTTAAGACTGGTTTACTGGCTAAACATGGTTATGTAGTAGATTGGGGATTCCATGGCGTTTGTTCAGGCGCGGGCAAGCGACCTGCTGAGAATGACCTTACGCACATGGTTGAAGTACAGATAAATCTAGATATAAAGGCAACTCACCTTGAGACCAGAAAGCCTGAAGATATAAACACTTTATTACTTCCCACTAAAGCAGATCGTTTCGGAACTAAAAAATGGTTCACTGAAGAAAACTACTACGATGCCAGAACCTACAATAGAACTTGGGCGCAACTGCAAGAAGGCGAGCGCGTAAATGGCGAGTACAAAGCGAAAAACATACGCGACCACGTTGCTTACCTAACAAGAATAGTAGCCCCAGTAAAAGGCAAAGAATTAACCACAAGATAAACCAACCGCCCCCGAAAGGGGGCTACCCTTGGAGGGAATATGAATACTTTAAAACCAGCACCGCAGACGCTAGACCAAGCCAACGAAACATACTGTGACGATAATCACTTGGATAGCTTCGAGATGCTAACTCAGCGCGAATACGACGAAGTGCTTAGGCAAGAGAAAGCCAAAGGCTTGATTATATTTGAGGGCGATTATGTAACGCTGACAGGCGAACCAGAATGGCTCGAAGTTGTTGAGATTGTTATTGTGGATGGCAACCGCGCCAACAATATGCTCAAGCTCTCAGACGGCTATGTAGTGCCAGCACCTGTTGAGCGATACGTTGACGAAGTGATTTCCAAGAAAGAGTTTATAGCCCTATCCTAATTGCAGCAGTGTACCCTTTAGCCCAGCTTATTTAGTGGGCTTTTTTTTCTTCTTCTTTTTCTTACCTGTAGCGTATGCCATTACTCGTCCTCAATCTCTTCATCAGTTAATTCATTTACGCGCAAGGAAGCAGCTTCGTAAAGCCAGATAAAGTTTTCCTTGTCTTCTTCATCAGCTTCTTCATAAAGCGCGTCTAGCTGCTCTATGATGTCTTCTGGATAGTCTTCAAGCTGTACAAGTGCCAGCCCTAGTTCTAGTTCTTTTGCCATTAAATATACTCTCCTGTTTCAAAATTAAAGCCGTCATAGACTGTTAGGTTGCCGTTCGATTCGGCTATAGCGTCAAGCAAGCCTGCAATGTCTTTATCAACTAAATCTTTCCTTCCCATATTATGCAACGCAAAGTTTTCTGCCCACCATTCTTGCGGGTTAGCCTGCGAGTATTGAGTTGGAAAGAAAGGTTTATCTTTAAATTTACCATCTAACCAAACTTCTATGGGCGGTCTTCTCATCTTGTTTCGTGTTACAAAATACTGCTGGTGTACGTTATGACCGAACTCATGGAATATAGTAGATTTACCCAAGTCTGCATCTGAATCAAAGTAACCGCCAGATGCCCACGGCCTGTCTGCCTTATTGCCGCCCCTTACATAAGTGCTGGCTACCTTTGGCTCTGCATTCCTTCTGGCCGCCTTGAGTGCTTTCTCACTCTTGGCAATAGACTTAAAAGTTTTGTCATAAGCGGCCTTTTCTGCTTTGTACCTTGCCAAAAGCTCAGGCGTATAGTTAAGGCCGGCTTCTACCATTTCCTCTCTAACGGCTAAATAGGGTATCACCTGCTCATCTAGCTTAGCTCGCAAAGTTTTTGTCTTCGCTGCAAGGTCATTCACTGCCCCGTCTAGCGCCTCTTGGCTTGTGTAAGCCTTCTTTCCGTAACCATTATATATGTCTTTGTTTAGACCAAGTACGCCATCACCCATGTCTGCAACTGTGTTCTTTCCCTTTGCGGGGACTACTGTTCTAATCCTTGGAACGCCATACTTAGCCGCCAGCTTATCAGTCTCTAGCAGGGTTGGCTCCACAAGCGACAAAGCCTCATCTGAAAAGCCTGCCAGTTGGTTCTCGCTAAACTGCTTTGCATTGAACTCATCGCGAGTTAGCTTGCTTCTTCTGGTGTGTCCATGGTCAAACCTTGCAGCAAAAGTTCCGTCTTTATTAACTGGGTAGCCTGTCTTGCTTCTCTGGCCTGCATCTTCGGAGCCTTTAAGATTAGACGCTTCTGTGCGCTCGTCATAGCTCTTCTTAAGCTCTTTCTTCTTTTGAAGTGGTGGCAGTAATAGAGGTACAGAAGGGACGGCTACAGGCTCCTCTGTGGCTTCAGGCTGCGACACAATATCCTCTTCGTCGAATACTGGTCTCCAGTGGTGTCGGCAGTTGTAACCACCGCGCACTATAAAGGGGTCGCCAGATGATTTACCTTTCCAGCTTCCCGCCCATGTTGATTCTATCTCGTCCTCATCGAACACTTGGTTGGCGTGTTCCACGCAGAACGGTCTGCTGTCCCTGATAACATCGCCATAGTATTTCCACTTGGTCGCGCCGCTTGCCTTACCGATAGCAGTGTTAATGCTTGCATCAAACTGCATCAGGCTGTCCTGTGCCATCTGGGTGCTGTAGCGCCTAAGGTTATTGCCTGCCCTGTCTCTGGCGAACTTGGTGCGTAACTGCTCGGCTGCTTCCTTGGCTGCCGCAGGTGAACCGCTGTTCACTATATCAACAAGGCGCTGGGCTTCCACATCATCGCTCTGGATATATACGCCATTGATTGTCTGGCGTAGGTTCTTCACTGTGTCATTGAAGCTACGGCCTGTCAGGGTTGACTGATAGACCTCATTGGCTAAGACATCAAGGTATTCATTAGCAACTGATTCAAAGCCTTGGAATGATAGTCTCTGCAACTGGTTCACAACGGTGCTGTCTAGCTTGGTGAAGTCGCCATACGTTGAGAGCATATCTTGCGCCTCATTAGCAACCGCACCATATCCCCGCACAATGTCGTCAACCTGAGATAAGTAAGCCTCGTCCATCGCCTCCTTGATAGCTGGTCTGGCATTGATAGCCCACTCAGTGTCAAAGAGATTGCCACCCTGTAGCGGAGCGTCAGCCATAACATCGGCTACGCGCTCCTCTAAGGTCACTAGGGCATCAGCTAGACGTTGCTGGTGTGTATCAGCCAGCGTGTCTAGAATCTCATCATAAGCGTTATCTGTAGGCATTATTCAGCCTCGTCGTTAAACTGCCCCAATACCTGCGAACCTTGTTCAATCTCTAAATGCGATTTGGCTAGGTTCTCATCATCTAATACTAGGTCGGCAATCTGCTTGTCTATCTCTTGCGCTAGGGTTACAGACTTAACGCCAGATGCGCGCATAGACTGAAGGAATACCAGCTCTTTGTCCATATCCCGAATATCAAACGAATCAGGATAGAAGATTTCAACGTCAGGGGTTAGCTCCTGCCAATCACACCAAAGGTTCCAGATTTGCTCTTCAGCCAGTTCAAGAATGTCAGCTTTCTCAGCCAACTTTGCGTTAAGCATCTGGAACTCTGTCTGCATTGCTACGCCAGACTGCGTGATAGCCTCTGTGCCGCGAACCGCACCCATGTGAGACATACGATTAATGTATTCAATCTTGTCGTTGATAGCGGCTCTTACGCTGTCTAGATTCGAACCGTTAGGCTGTAGCATATAAGGCTTCATTGCCGCGTCCATATCGTCAGGCATATTGATAACCGAACCTGCACCTGCACTAGCGTCTGTCTCGTATGACTTAACTAGGGTGGGGTGATTGCTTATACGGATAAGCTGCTCAACCTCTGACAACTCCTGATAGATAGCCCGCTGCATATAGGCAACGTCTGACAGGTCACTAATGCCAATGCCGCGCACTACTGAACGCTGTGCAGGTAGGAACACCGCAGGGATTCGCCCTAGCGCGTTCTCTTCTGTGCTTATGTGGGTGTCCTGCTCGTTGATACTCTTAAACAGCTTCACATCGCTCTTCGTCCAGATGCGGTAATAAACCACCTTTTCAGTGTCGCTGATTTCCTCGATAGACTCGCGCACCTTCAGGTAACAAAGCTCGTAACGGCCAGACGGCATCCGCTCATATTCCCAGTCAAATACATTCTCAGGGGTGAACATATTTACATAAGGTCTAATGTCCTGTCCTAGCTCTTCAGCCTTAGTGCGGGCGTTAGATGCTGGCTTATCGACCATAATCCAGACGTTACCGTATACGCTCGCCCAGATGTTAGCCTCTCGCATAAACGCATTAAAGCTGCGCCCATCAAGGTCAGCATCCTTGAGGAATGGTTCAAGGGCATAGTTACCCGCTGCACTGTTGAAGCTGCGCACTGGGGCTTGTCGCCATAAGAAGCTGCTGTAGATGTGGACAATGTTCTTGCTGTGGTTGTCCATTGGGGTCAGGTCGAGTCGTCGATTGTATTCGTCCTTGTCCTCATTGATGTAGCGCGTCAGGTAGGAACCATCACGATAGTCTTCGCCACCCATGTAGCTGCGCAGGTAGAACTCCCAGCGGTATTTATTGTGGTCATATTGCGGGTGCGTGTATTCTAAATTCTTACTCATTAACTCCACCTTTGTGGTTGGGGTACTATGCGGTCTGTTCTAACTGGGAATAGGTATTCTACCAGATAGCCAAGAGCGTCATTCATGTGGTCAAAGCCATCCTTATTAGGAACGCTAGTGCCTTCTTTGTAGGTCTGGCGCTCTAAGGATTCTATTGTCTGTTTACACTTAGGGTCTATCAACAAGTTCCGCTGCCCATCACTGGAAAGCAATCTGGAATTGACCGCGTTTATTCTATCCCTAACCAGTGCGTGTCTGGTTTTTGCTTTAACCTCAAAACCTGCGTTCTGAAGTATGCTCAAATCTGTGCGCCCACCTGCGCTGGTCTTGCGTTGTCTAGAGGCTGGGTCAGGGTAAATGATAACACGTTTGTCAGGGTATCGCGCTTTCAATTCCTGCGCCATCTCATCGGTGTTGCTGCCCCACATAACCACCTCATCAATAGCAAGCAGCGTGTCATGGTGTCGGACACATACAACCGCACTCATTGGGTCAAGGTTAAAGTCCATCCCAACGTGAAGCGTGTGGTGGTCTGCCTCTATCTTGCCAACCGATTCTTCTCGATTAAAGCCGTAGTAGATAATGCCGCTGTAGTTGACGAACTGGGCGTTGTATTCTTGATTAAAAGTGCGCTCGTCTAGGTCTTGCTGGGCTTGCTCTATCTCTGTCTGCGGTACGTTACCGCCTTGGATAGTGGTGTACTGAAAGCTCTGCCAATCATCTGCACCATCTAAGCCCTTGGCGTACAGGTCATAGAAATGGTTGCGGCCTTTAGGCGTACCGATAAACAAAGCGGAACCAAGCCGGTCAGATAGCGATGGCCTGATAACTTCATACCAAGCCTCTGGGCGCATATCAGCAAACTCATCAAGCACAACAAAGTCTAACGCTCGGCCTCGCAGGTTGTTAGGCTTCTCTGCTCCCTTCAGGCTGATAGTGCTGCCGTTAATCAAGCGCATCGTCAGGCTGCTTTCGTTTGTCTTGGTTAGGTACTCAGGGGGAATGGTCTGTATAAGCATATCCCAAGCAATCTCTTTAGCAGAGCCATAGGTGGGGGCTACATACCAGCAGTTCTTATTCTTGCCGCTGATGGCTGCTCGCAGTATCTCGCCAGTGCTAAGGAATGTCTTGCCGAATCGCCGCCCAGCAACAACGCTACGGAAACGGCTAGAGCTACAAAAGATTTCACTCTGCGGCAGGGTCAGTTGCATCAACAACAACCTCTAGGTCTGTTTCTACCCATACCTTTGCGCCACAAGATAAAGGCTTGTCAGGCGAATAAACAACACGCGCAACAACTTCGCCATCTTTAACAATGCTGGCTTCGTTCACCTTCCTGTTTTGCTTGTAGTCTTTGACTGTAATTACAGGCAGGTCTGCACCTTTTATGTTCGCTCTTATGTTGTGCTGATTAACGTGAATCTTGGTTTTCATCTTTGCTTTGCACCACTATGTTGATTGGGGGAATCTCTTGCGTTTCTGCTTCAACTTCTCTCCAGCCACCCTGAGTCTTCAGGTAAAAGATGTTTGCCGTTACATTGCCATCCTGAGCCAACTGGACAAGGTTGCTGCCCATGTTTGCAATCTGTTTGCATCTGCCCTTTTTATAAGCGGTAGAAACTTCAGGCTGTCGCTTCTCTACTTCTCTGAGCGTCTTCTCACTTATATCAAAGTAGTCGGCAATCTGACCTTTAGTTAAGACAGCAGCCAACGCCTGAATCTCAATCACTTGGTCAGGGGTAAAGACTACAGGGGGTCTGCCACCGCCCTCGCCTTGGTTTCCGTTTTTCATCTAGGGGGTTAGACCTCTGTGCCAAAGGCAGCGCGTATATTCATAAGGGGGTTTTGAAGCATAACATCATGCTCATCAGGCGGTAAACCATTAACCTTGCAATCTACAGCATCACACCAGTAGCGCAGGGCGACTATTACAGGCTTGACTGCTGAAGGGTTGTCGATAAGGCTCTGGGTTATGCCATCGACCTTTGACAGCAAATCATGCCACCCATTTTCTTCGCATTCAATAATACGGCTTACAATGTTCAACTGGTGCATATTAACCTCCGCAGGCTAACAGTTTGGTTGTGCCGTTATTGTAAACGCTGGTTACTTTTTGTGCAATCTAAGGTCTTGGATAGCCACTAGAATAAGGGCTGAGAGGATAAAGCCTATCATGTATAGCATCACGCGAGTCTCTGGTTGGTGGATTCGCGGGCATTGTAAAGGCTATCAGATATGATTAGAAATGATGGTTATGTATGGTGGATATATCAATAAAGGTATGGCACCGCGTTGTGACTACAGGTGCGGTAGACCTGCTTCAAGGGGTAGGAGGGGGAACCCTAGTCGATAATGATTATAAGCATAGCCACAAGAATGGCAACCCCATTGCTGACAGGCTTACTCGCCTGAACTTTAAGCCAGTCTTTTATCCTCTGCACTCGCTGACCTTTTAGTAGTCTGTCCACGCTGGCATTGACCTCTTTAATGGCTTCTTTAATATCTTCATTCATAACATATAGTCCACAATAATTGCTATTACCGCTACAACAGCAGCGCCCAAAGTTATCCAGTCATCAATTCCTTTAATCATGTGTCACCGCGCACTCTTCAATATAGTCGCCGGCATAGACTTCGTTAGTAAATCTGTAAACATAATCTAGAGCCGCTTGCTCTGAGAGAAAGGCTTTCTCTATATGTGCAAACTTATCTTTTTTATGGGTGTCATAAACGAGCCAAACTTTCTGCGGCAATTCAATGAATTTAGTTCTAGAGTTAATCATCGCTAACCACCGTTATATATTCATTAACATCAAAGTGATAGCCGCACCCAACCATGAACCGCTGAAACTCACTGAGCAGTTCATCTCTGGTTAAGTCTCTATTAAACAGCGTAACCTCAAGCTGTGCATCAGGTGTAATACTGCGCGACTCATAGGGGTACTGCGTAAACGCAAAAGCAGGCTTTCCAACACTCATTCTACGGCAATAAGGCCGATGGTCTTGCCTTCCCCTAGCTCATAGCCAGCGTCTGTTAGAAAGTCAGCGAAGGTGCTTAAAGCCTCTTCAAGACTTACACGGTCTTTGTTAATAGTGACAGTGATATTAGTCTCACTATCTACAAATTCTAGTTTTGTCATTATTTGAGTTCCTTAAACTGAGTTCTGCGCGCTTTGCGCTTTTTCCATTCAACGGTTTCTTGCTGCTTCTGCTTAACTACTGCATATAGCAGGCCAATTATTACGGCAGTTAATCCCGCCATGATTAAATACTCCATTAGCATATCCCCTGTAGACAATCGTTGTAGCTCATAGTTGAAGCGATGCAGTACAGCACAAACAATGCTGCCCCACACGCCATGAATTGACGGCTCTGAGCGCGGCTTTGTTTTGCCTTGCGCTCCCTTGCATACTGGTAATCATAGTTAATCATTGGCCTGCCTCATATCCCGCAAAGGGTTCTGCTTCCATATGTTCCTCAGAATAATACTCTAGCACCGCATTTCGCAAATCTGTTTCTAGTGATAGATAGAGAGCATCTTTAAGCATCAGGCTAGCTTTGTCATTGCCTTGTCGGTAAAGCACGTCTAAATATTCCATTTGTGAAACTGTGCCAGTTATCGCAACAGGTAAGTAGTCATCTAACCAGCTTGGGTAAGCTCGTAACCATTCATAGGAAAGCACGTCTTTCTTGCCATCACATAGGTCGATGATGTCACCTTCCCATTTAGCGTCTGCGCGTACAAAGTCATCTATTAACCATTTGATTTCTTGTTTCATTTGATTCCCCTCCAAGGGATGCCCCCGAAGGGGCAGTTAAATTATGCTAGCTCGGCAACAGTACAGTTGTAGGTGCTTCCAATTTTAAACATCACTTCGTTCAATTCGGCTGGGCTGTCTGCGTACATACCGACTAGAAGTTTTAAGCCTTGGTAGTTTACTGAGCCATCTTTTTCTATCATAGAATTAGCGCGTTTTGTAGCAAAAGTAAGCAGTGAATTGTTCATGTTTGTAACCCTGTTGTTTTTTGAATGTGTGTGCATAGTGCCTGACGTTTACGAAAGTGTCAACACTTTATTTCACCAATGCGCCATTCTTCTACTTTAATCTGTTCTTTAAGGTCGCGGGCAAAGGCTATAACTTCTTCTCGTTCGTACCTCTTAGCTGGCCTCCATGCCATCCTTTCCATCGCTTTCACGCGCCTTTCGCCGTAGGTGTCAACCATGTACTGTCTGTAACGCAGGACGTAGTGCGCCTGTTTCATACCCCAGCAGTTGCAATGGGGGCATTGCGGTTTTATGTTAAATTCTGCTAGCTTGAATATGGTTCTGTGGCGCGGTATAAAGTGACCGCCTTGGAGGTTCTTATAGTGGTCTACCTTGTCGCAGGTAACGCACTGGGCGTAGCCGTTGTCATCTGCTGCCTTTAACCTTACCAGCCGCTGCAAGAGCTTTGCTGCTTTCTCCATCTCCTGCGCGACCGTTGATTTCTTCCTAGCTTTCTTCGCCATATTCCAGTTCCAGTAACAGCTCACAATAGTGGATGGCTTTCCTTATGTCTTCAGCTCCGTTTTTACTGCCATGTCTAGTAATGTATTTAACCACGTTACCCTCGCAGTAGTCCAAGCTGTTCTTATAGATGTACTCTATGGGCTGAATGGCAAGCCGGTAATGACTGCCGCCAGTCTGTTTACTTAGTGCGCTCATTGCAGTGTTTCCTCAACGTTTATTTCAATTTCTTCAGGATGTTGCAGGTCACACCGTGTGCATAGACCATAAGCGTCCCCATCAGTCCCAAGCCAATAAGTGAGAGGAAGAGCGCAGTCCTCACAATATAAGCGAGCAAGAGTAATGGTGCGAGTAGGAAACTTCGTAACATTGCTCATCCCTCCACCTTAATTTTAACGCGGGAATCTTCACCGCTGTCTTTATGATAAACCACTGCGGTCATAGAACGCTCTGCACCATAGCCTGAATCGCTATGCCATTGGTCGGTGGCCGTTAGGCTACCCCAGTGTTCAAAGTGCATAGAACCCACCTCTCTTGCTACATGGTGGTGGATGTGTCCCAGATGGCAGTATCGGTTCTTTGACTCTGCCCATTCGTCGTCTAGGTTCTTAATCACCGTCTGTAGAATCTGCTCGTGCTTGATGCGGTCGCCATGGTGGAACACAAATAAATTGTTGTGCCACTGGTAGGATATAAACTTGCTGTAGTTCTGCACAATCTCAACCCTCGGCTCTTTGCTGTAGAGTAGCTCCAAGCAGCTTGACAGGTGACAGGCCATGTCGTAATCGTGATTTCCGCGTACATTAACCACAACAACTTTCTCATGTGTCTGTAGCATCTTGTCTATCAGGATGTTAAATAGCCTGCCTGCCAGCTTAAAGGTCTTGCCAATGCGCGTGTCTACATCTACCGGCGTTCCCTTAGTGGTGGTGTTAAAGCTGCTGTCAGCGTGAAAGAAATCACCCACGTTAAGCAATACACCTGTCTTGGCATTACCCACGCGGTTGGCTAGTCGGTCGGTGGCATCAATCAGAATCTCAGTGGCAATTTTTATGTCCCAGTCGTCATCATCAACTTTAGATTCGCTGTCAGCCAGCATCCCAAAGTGGTGGTCGCCAATCATATACATAGCAAGGTAATCATCAGAGACTTCTACTGGTGCAGGCGCTGGGGCTTTAAACCCATTAAGGTCTTCTTTAACGCCTTCAATCATCAGGTCTAGGCGCTGCTTCATGCTTTGCTTTTGCGGCTCCTGAATCACCCACTGCAAGGCAACTGAGCCATCTTCTTTATATGCTGTGGATACTCGCTTGGCATCAAAGCCTTCTGCGGTCTGGTGTACTAAGCTGCGGTGTGGTGCGACTCCCTTAGCTGCGGCATAACCCTCAATGCGCTTCATAGTCTTATCAATACCGCGCCTGTTCATTCCCAGCGCATCGGCTGCTTTAGTGTTTGAGCCATGCTGGATAACCGCCTCTAAAACTCTGGTCTGTGATTCGCTTCTTGCAAACTCCAATAACGTGCGGGGGTCTATTCTGTCCATTATTTCACCTGTTGTTGTTTTAGTTTTCTATACTCGCTTTGCTGGTCAATAGGCAAGCTGAAGCCTAAATCAAAAGCCCACTCGTAAACCTGATTGAGAAAGTGATGCATCTCACCAGAGTCCAACTTGCTGGTCTGCCTCAACTGGTCTTTGATGATTGTCTTTCCAACCTTGATTTCTTCAGTTCCAAGGAATAGCTGCTTCAGTAATAGCTTAACATTTTCTTCAGTGTAGGAGGCATCACGCTTATTAACTGCCGTACTTAGGTATCTGCACCAAGCATGGAACATGGCGCTCTGTGACAATGTGCGGGGGTTGCTGTATGGCTTTAGGGTAATAGCGCAGGGCTTTTTGTAGTCCCATTCTTTTAAACGGTCAGCAATATACCTGAGCCGAACGTCTATCTCCTCGGCTCGGTATACTTTCACGCTGTCAGCATCGCTCAAACCAATGCCCTCGATAACCACTTCTGGCTGGTTATAGCTTCCTGCGATTCAAGGCGTGATTCGAAAGGCTTGTCAGCATCGTTGTTATAGGCTGCCTTAGCCACTCTTAAATCGTAGTCAGTAATAACCTTGCACTGCTTTGCCCTGAGCCTGCTGTGTAGCGTCTTGGCGTTAATGCCTGCGACCTCAGCCAGATGGGGTAAGCTGTATTTCTCCCCAGACTTTAGCTTTGTATTCCTTCCAGCGTAGGAATATTTGATTGCAATCTTTCTGGAGTTTGGATGTTGTACTCTAAGCATATTTCACCTCATTGCCGCCGTCATAATAGAATCCGCGAGTAGTTAGGTAATATTGTTTCTGAGCCTCTTTCTCGTGTGGCTCTACCCATGTAATGTCTGTCAGTGAACACTCTAAGGTTCTGCCCCTGATTGAATCGCCCACCTTAGCTTGTGAACTGCGCGTGTCTTGCTTACCAGATGCTTGCTGCTGTGGAACAAAGGGGGACACACCGCCAGTCTTCTTTGCTCTGGATAACCAGCTATTGATAAACTTGGGCATACCGACTTTAGTTTTGCGTTTAGCTGGGTTAGTAAGCAACCACATCTTCATCGCTGTCAGCTCATTGCGAACCATGTCTTCACCGTAGGCATCAATCAAGTCTTGGTGCAGGTCATCAGATACTAGATATTCCTCTCCAGTCTTTAAGAGCATGGCAGACCCCAGCGGGCAATGGTGCATTCTTCGCCAAATCTGTTTTTGACAGTGACGTTTTCTTTTATCAGGTGGTGACCATCGCGCTTCAGGTTATACACTACAGCGGATATTCTAGTAATGCCTAGCTCATGGAAAGCGTCTAGGCTGGTTATTGTGTTACCACTTCTCAGGTAATCGAGTACACGTTGTTTCTGGTTCATCTTCTTAACTCCTTTGGTTCACGCTGAAGCGCTCACACGTTTTTTTTGAAAGGTTTGTTTCTATATGTTTACAAAGTGCCATTAAGTGTACATATATATTTATTGAGGTACTTTTAACCCTTTTACTTGTTCAAAAGTAAAATTCAAGATAAGAGGGCTAAAGCAACTCCTCGGCATAATCGTTATCGTATCGAATATTTAATCTATCCTGAAGCCAGTACCGACTGGATTCAAGGGCTGTGACAAGAGGGTCAACTTGGTCTTTGGGGTTTCATTTAAAAAGGTTCCCCAACCTCCAGCCCGATAACTTCTTTGATTATAAAACTACATCAACCTGTTTGTAAACACAAAACAGGAACTATCTTCCAAGTCGAAAGAAATCCACTACATCAACATTGAGTGCCGCGCAGAGTTCCTGCATGGTGTGCAGCTTCATGTTAGGCTGCGTTCTCCACCGTATAACCTGCTGTGGGCTTGTCTTAGCGATTCTAGAGAGTTCTGCGTTAGATATACTGGCATTGGCTTGCGCGGCTCTAACAGCCTTTCCTGCGTCTATAAGTTGCATATTATTATTCCAGTTGTGATATATTGTTATTGACCGGCTAGCGCTGGTCTTTCTCCTGTTGGTTC
>Ga0265306_10000210_pt1 | contig 26141 bp, 27 predicted proteins | sample Helome_3_FD_192493 | JGI IMG/M metagenome (GOLD analysis project Ga0265306, IMG submission 192493) | Marine sediment microbial communities from subtidal zone of North Sea - Hel_20160420 (Illumina Assembly) | ecosystem: Environmental > Aquatic > Marine > Subtidal zone > Sediment ... | reverse complement strand
CTTCCAGAACTGTGGTATCGCTACATGACCGAATCGGACAATTATCATGACGGGACTTTCACCCGCTGGATTGCAGCCTTGTCGGCCGCCCCCTGCAACGTTGGGGTTCAGTCTGGCGATCGCCTTTCAGAATCTTCTTTTCGGACTTCCGCTGGTTGGAATTTTAGCTGATCGGTTCGGATCGCGCTGGGTGGCGATGGGTGGCGGCCTTCTTTATACTATAAGCTTTCTGCTGCTTTCCGTTACAAACAGCCCGGCCGGACTATATGTTAATCTCGGCATGGTGGTGGGTATCGCATTGAGCAGCACATCGTACGTAGTCGTCCTGGGTGCCGTAGCTCAAGTAGTTCCTGAGCAAAAACGCAGCTCCACTTTCGGCATCATCACAGCCGCCGGATCTTTTGGGATGTTTGCTGCTGTGCCGGGTATCCAATGGTTGATAGCAACTTCCGGGTGGCAAACCTCTTTTGCAATATTATCGGCTTTTGTCAGTCTTATTGCAATCTTAGCAATCGGGTTTCCCGGCAAGTTAAACAGGCCTTCGCAGCCAAGTTTTGAAAATGACGAAAGACAAACCCGAACACTTACCCATGTTCTAAAATGGGCCCGGGGCCACTCCGGCTACCTGCTTTTAACTGCCGGATTTTTTGTGTGCGGTTTTCATGTGGCTTTTATCGCAACTCATCTGCCGGCTTTCCTGGCTGATGAATCCGTGTCTAAAATGGCAGCAGCCACCGCGCTGGCAATGATCGGGCTATTCAATATATTCGGTTCCTACCTTTTCGGTTTTCTGGGGGATCGTTACCAATTTTGATTGATCCAATGCGAAATTATCAGGATCGATCATTTTTTCCTTTTCATTTACTTTCCGATAATGGTAGAAATTATGGCTTAACCCTAATTGATCACAAACAAAATGGAATAGCTGAAAAAATGGAACCCGGAAATCACTTTAAAGTGCCTGCTTCAGAAATTGATTCGCGAACGCTCAAACTTCAGCAGGAACTCAAGGCAAGCGAAATTGAGGGACTATTCATTGTCCAGCGGGTGGATCTGTTTTATTTTTCCGGAACCGCCCAGAATGGTTTCATGTATATTCCAGCAGATGGTGCCCCGTTGTTGTTTATCAAACAGCACCTGCCCAGAGCAAAAAAAGAGTCAACGGTAGACAGCATTTTAAAAATAAATTCCATCAAAGAAATTCCAGGATTAATCATTGATCATTTCACCAAACTGCCTGCCACAATTGGCTTTGAGTTGGATGTTATACCTGTCAACGATTTTACCTTCTACCAGAGTCTTTTTCCCGACAGCCAATTTGTTGACGGCTCACCCCAGATCTTAAAGCTAAGAAGGATTAAGTCGGACTGGGAAATAGACCAGCTGGAAAACACAGCGGAAATGACCCGCAAAACCTTTGAATATATGCAGGCAACCATTAAACCGGGGATATCCGAGATGGAATTCGCCGGCATGTTTGAAACCTATGCCAGAACACTGGGTCACGGTGCCAATCTCCGTGTAAGGCATTACCAGACCGAAGGCTACCCCTGGCATGTTCTCAGCGGAAAAAGCGGGGGTATGGTCGGTTTGCTGGATTCGCCGGCCAGTGGCAGCGGTACTTCGGCAGCCTTCCCCGTTGGGGCCGGCAGCAAAAAGCTCTGTGCCAATGAACCGATTATGGTTGACCTGGGTTCGGTGCTAAACGGCTACCACATGGACGAAACCCGCATGTTGGCCATCGATTCCATGCCCAAACGCGCAATGGACACCAGTCTGGCTGCCATCGAAATTCATGACAATGTCATTGAAAAAGCCAAACCGGGAATTACGGTCGGCGAACTGTTTGAGCACTCGGTTCGATTGGCAAAGTCTCTGGGTCACGAAACACCCTATCTGGGCCCCCCGGGTCACAAGGTCTCCTTTATAGGCCATGGTATCGGCCTGGAGCTGATCGAGCCTTATATTTTGGCCAGGAACAGAAACCATCAACTGGAAGCAGGGATGGTCTTTGCCCTGGAACCCAAAATGGTATACGAAAACGAGTTCTCTGCCGGTGTCGAAAGTGTATTCCTGGTAACCAAGACCGGCACACGGCTGATCAGCAAAGTACCGGTGGAAGTGTTTGTGTGCTGAATAGTTGATTGAATTATTTGAGTTGATTTAGTTTATTTAGTTAAAGCGAATCCTATAATCTTTCATTAATAGGTATGCAAAGCTTTTATCGATAGAAGGAAAGATCACCGAAATGACACAGACCGGAATTCCAAAACCTAAAACTGCTGAAGAAACATCACAATTAATAAAAGTAGCATTAGGAGATGAAAAAGCCGACCTGGCCGTTATAAATGCCAAAATTGTAAATGTCTACACGGGTGAAATCCTGGAAGATCAGTCCGTCACCGTTAAAGGCGAGTGGATTGCCTACGTGGGCCAAAACGCCGAAGGCAGTATCGGACCACAGACAGACGTTATCGATGCCCGGGGACAAACGGTTATACCGGGTTTGATCGAAGGGCACACCCACATTGCCTGGCTGTACAGCGCCTATGAATTTCTCAAACATGTTATCCCGGGCGGTACCACCACGATTGTTACCGAAACTTTTGAAGTCTACCCTGTTAGCGGATACGACGGCGTGGTCGATTTTTTGGAATCACTCAAAGAGCAGCCGATAAAGATATTCGGGACTGCCCCCGCAATGATTTCAACCAGTCAGGCCGCCCGGGGAGTACCACCTGCAACGCTTGAAAAACTCTTGGACCGGGACGATGTTCTCGGGTTGGGGGAATCCTACTGGCAGGCAGTGCTGCAGGAGCCCGATAGGATATTGCCCCTGTATGAGCAAACTTTGGCGGCTGGCAAAACCCTTGAGGGACATTCGGCCGGCGCCGGTGATAAAAAGCTGGCCGCCTATGTGGGCTGCGGAATCTCATCCTGTCATGAGCCGATTAACGCCGACCAGGTTCTGGATCGTTTGCGAATGGGTCTGCATATCATGATTCGTGAAGGCAGCATCCGCCGGGATCTTGAAGAAATTGCCCGAATTAAGGATAAGGACATTGATCTACGGCGCTTGATCCTTTCAACAGACGGTGTGGAACCGGAAGACCTCCTGGAAAAAGGTTACCTGGAGTTTGTTTTACAAAAGGCCATTGATTGCGGCTTCGACCCGGTGGCAGCCATCCAGATGGCCACCTTGAATGTGGCCGAACACTTTTCACTGGACCTGCTAGTCGGTGGAATCGCCCCCGGGCGGTATGCGGACATGGTCATTATTCCGGACGTTCAAACCATCAAGGCCCAATGGGTAATCAGCAAGGGCCGAGTTATTGCCCGCGAGGGTAAAATTCTGGTTTCTCCCCGCCGGCACACATATGCAAACCGGAGTCTCAATAGTGTTAAACTGTTACGTGACTTAGAGCCGGCTGATTTTAGCCTGCATGTTGAAGAAGAAACCGGATCGATTACGGTCAGAATAATCGATATGGTAACGGACCTGGTAACCGCTGAATTAAAAACCCAATGGCCCATAATTGAAGGTCAGCTCCAGCCTGACATTCACCAGGATGTCGCCAAAGTGTCTGCCATAGATCGTACCAACCAACCCGGCAAGGCATTTAGCGGATTGATCAAAGGATTCGGTTTGAAATCGGGAGCCATGGCCTGCAGCGCCGCCTGGGATACACCGGACATCATTGTGGTCGGTGTCGATGATACCGATATGGCTTGCGCGGTCAATCGCATTCATGCGCTTCAGGGGGGGGCCGTCGTATGCGATAAAGGTCAGATTTTAGCTGAATTGCCTCTACCCGTTTTCGGTATCATTTCGGATCTGTCGATCGAAGAAATTGCTGGCCAATTAAAACAGATAAAAAGGGCTGCAACTGATCTCGGAGTTTGCCACCCTGACCCGCTGTTAACGTTGATTACCCTGACCGGTGCCGCCATCCCCTACCTGCGAATCTGCGAAGAAGGCCTGGTCAATTTAAAAGACGGCCAAACACGACCTTTGGTTGCATCTTGATTAGATGACCGAATGCATTAATTTTTTAAATGGTTATTGATGATATCAATATTTATTAAAGAGAATTAACTCATGGAAGAAAAGAACTTATTGGATGGTAAAAAAATCCTGGTGGTCGACGATGAGCCGGATGTTCTGGAATCCCTCGAAGACTTGCTGTCAATGTGCGAGGTGATAACCGCATCCAATTTTGAGGATGCCAGGGGTTTAATTGAACAAGAGCAGTTTGATCTGATAATTCTGGATATTATGGGTGTTTCCGGGTACGACTTGCTGGCGCTGGCAACCGGGAAAAACATGACCGCCGTCATGCTCACCGCCCATGCCCTGACGCCGGAAAATATTGTGAAGTCCTACAGGGAAGGCGCTGCTTATTTCCTGCCGAAAGAGGAAATGGTCAACATAACCTCGTTTATAGAGGAAATTTTGGAGGCCCAGCAGAAAGGAAAAGGCACCTGGGACAACTGGATGAACCGACTGGCCGGTTATTGCGAACGCACTTTTGGTGATAGGTGGCAGGATACCGAAAAAGATTTCTGGGACCGATTCCCCTTTTACTAACCGATAACAAGTAGCGATTAACTCCTAATGGATCGATTATCGATCAATTAGGAAGGGGCTAAAAAATGAAAAAATCCGATAACCCCAAACCGGCGACCCTTGCCGTATGGGGGGGAGAGAAGGTCCCATTCTGGGAACGCTCCACCCAGGTACCGGTGGTGCACAGTGTTTCCTTTGGCTACGATGATATGGATCAATGGTTAAAAACCGGCCAGGGAAAGGCGCCCGGGCATATTTACAGCCGCAACACAAACCCCACCGTCCAGGCCTTTGAACAAAAAGTAGCCCAATTGGAAGGCGCGCAAACCGCCACTGCTTTTTCCAGCGGCATGGCTGCCATCAGTAACACCCTGTTTACATTTCTTTCGCCGGGAGATCGGGTTGTATCCATCAAGGACAGCTACGGGGGAACCAACAAGCTGTTCACTGAATTTTTTCCGCGCTTTCAAATTGACGTAACCCTATGCGACACCACAGACCAGGAAGCCATTGAAAAAGCGGTGTCAGAAGGCTGCCGGATGCTGTATCTGGAAAGCCCCACCAACCCTACCCTCAAAATTGTTGACATCGCCGATCTCGCACGCAAAGCCCACGCTAAGGATGCACTGGTGGTTGTCGACAGCACCTTTGCCACACCCATACTTCAAAAGCCTCTTGAGCTGAAAGCCGATCTGGTTTTACACAGTGCCACCAAATTTCTGGGAGGTCACGCCGATGCCCTGGGTGGGGTGATTTGTGGTCCTTCGGACTTGATTGCCCCCATTTATCATTTCCGAGAAATCAACGGAGCCGCCCTTGATCCCAATGCGGCCTACCTTCTGCTGCGCGGCATGAAAACCCTTGAGTTAAGGGTTCACCGCCAAAGCGCGAGCGCATTGAAGATAGCCCGGCATCTGGAAGGCCATGAAAAGATCGAGCAAGTTTTCTACCCCGGGCTTGAATCCCATCCCCAGCATGAGGTTGCCAAAACCCAGATGACAGCCTTTGGCGGGATTTTGAGTTTTTCCATCAAAGGCGGTTTTGAAGCGGTCTGCAAGGTATTGCCCCGATTAAACTACGCCCACCGCGCCGCCAACCTGGGCGCAGTGGAAACTATCGCAGGTCCTCCGGCCACCACCAGCCACGTTGAGTGCACCGCCGAAGAAAGGGCCGCCATGGGAATTCCCGAAAACCTGGTGCGCTATTCGGTCGGTATCGAAGATGCGGACGATTTAATTGCTGATCTGGATCAGGCGCTTGGGGGGGTATAGCAAACTTCAGAAGTATGTTCCGTTTGATACAGGTTTTAATATATCCTGCTTCGGTCAGAATCCTAATATTTTCACATCCGTCAGACCACCAGGTTTCGCCCCCGGGATCAATGCCGGCTTGCCATAACATAAAGGCGGTGGTAAATCCCAGGATCGTCTTCTGGATCGTTTCGCGCCTGAATCGTTTCTCACCTTTCCCGCAGGCAAAGGCACACTTTCCATCAAATGGAAACTCAAAATGGCAGTGAGTGGCATCCTCTATTTCTACCACCCTCGTCTTGGATGCAACGTTGTAAACTTGCAGCCCGTTTCTATCTGCGTTGCACATGGATGGCGCGGCTATCAAACCGTAAAAAGGGACGGTCAGTTCAGGGGCAATCTTTTTGCCTAACCCTTTATGGTCCACCATATCGAGGCCGAAAAGAGCAATCGTCTTATTATCACTGCCGGCCGCGGCCAGAGCAGCCAATCCACCGGCTGAAAAACCGGTATAGAGAACCCGGCCGGCATTCAGCTTTAGTGCTACTGCAACCATATCGGCACCATTGAGAGCATGATTACCGGCCCACAATTTTGAGTTGCAAAATTCCACGTTGGCAACCGGTAATCCCCAGCCGGCCAGATGCCGGGCTAAAACTGCCATTCTTTTTTTACTTCGCATGAAGCCGTGCCCAATTATGACCAGCACGTCCGCTAATAACTCCTCCGGCCGAAAATAAGTATAAACGACTTCACATCCAGCAGCCGATGTGAGTTTTCCCTCTATGCTGTCATAGGCAACCGTACCTTGATTTCGATAATCAGGCCCCCTAACAGCTAAGACACCTATGTCATCTTCTTCGTCCAGGTTTGAAGTCCCGCTGACGCAGCCTGCACAGATCAGATCTAACAAAATAACAATAAGTGCAAGTCTTCTTAACAATTTCATTCCATTTTCCTAATGAAATATTGTATGTATCAAGGCGTCGATTTGGTTTAAAAGCGGAGCGTACACATCTTCACAAGTTTTACAGATACAATTCGTATATCACAGAAATTTTGTGGGTGCCAAAAGTTTTGCTACACAGATATCTTCATTTGATGGACTTTATCTCATCCAGCACCCTTCGAACCGATTTTGCCAGATCGTGCCTGGCAATGGGCTTGTAGGCAAACGCTTTGATGCCTATCTTCATTGCTGTTTCGTCCGAGATCTTTGAACTGTAACCAGTGCAAAGAATGACAGGGATTTCTGGTCTGACTTTCATCAGCTCAGCTGATAGGGTATCACCTGGCATATTCGGCATGGCCATATCGGTAATAACCAAATCAAATCGGTCCGGTTTGGCCTTAAACAATTCCAAAGCCTCCAGACTGCTGGTGCGCGTTGTTACTGTATAGCCTAAGGATTCAAGCATTTGTTTTCCGATATTTACCAGCGCTGGCTCATCATCTACAAAAAGAATTCGCTCGGTTCCAATGGCAATAGGTTCTTCATCTTGGGTTTGGGGCTCTAACTGCCTTTCAACCACCGGAAAATAGACTTTGAAGGTGGAACCTTCACCCGGTTTGCTGTAGGCTGTTATGGCACCTCCATAGCTGCCGACAATGCCGTGAACTACAGAAAGCCCCATTCCGGTTCCCTCCCCTGTTTCTTTAGTGGTGAAAAAAGGATCAAATATCCGATCCAGTATGTGCGCCGGCATGCCGTGGCCGGTATCGATTACCGTTAATTCCAGATAACTCCCGGGTTTTAGTTCCGAATACTCGTCCTTAAAACCCGCCTCAAGTTTAACATCGGACAGCTTGATCTCCAGCATACCGCCTTTTTCCCCCATGGCATACCCCGCATTGGCGCAAAGGTTAATTAACACCTGATGAATTTGGGTCGGATCTGCTATTATCAGCGAATCACTTGGAATATCCTGGCGGATTTTAATGGTGGTCGGCCAGGATGCCCGCAGAAATTTAAGGGATTCTTTGACGATGAGTTTTACCTGAACCGGTTTGAGTTCCTGATCGGCTTGACGGCTGAAGCCAAGTATCTGTTTGACCAGTTCCTTGGCACGCATTCCAGCCTGGAGTACTTCCCGCAGATTGTCATACAGTGCTGTCTCTTTTTCAGCTACGGCTATGGAAAGCTCCGTATAACCGATAATGGCTGAAAGAATGTTGTTGAAATCATGGGCGATGCCGCCAGCTAAGGTGCCAATGGCCTCCATTTTCAGGGCTTGCCGGAGTTGCCCTTCCATCCTTTGCATTTCGGTAACGTCTAAACTTATAGCCACGAAAACTGGCATCGATTCAAATGCCACAAACTGAAAATGCACCTCAACAGGATATTGAGATCCATCTTTCCGCTTATGAACTGTATTAAAAAGGATTGCATCTTTTGTACCTGTCCGAAGCGGCTCAATAAGATTTAGGAATGACTCGGGAGTGATATCGTTAACTGAGGCTCATCTGCGATTAGTTGGTGGAATAACACGATCCTGAATTCTCCAAAAGCATGCGATATCTTTTTTCAGTACCATTACTTCGACACGAGGCTAAAGCCTTCATCAACCCAGCCGGTTATACCTCCTATCATCTTTTTAACAGGCCTTCCAAGTTTAGCTAAACGAATTGCCGCCTTCTCAGTAGCATTGCAGTGTGGGCCAGCACAATAAACCACAAACAGAGTATCAAATGAATATTCTTTAAGGCTGTTTTCATTTATGCGTCCATGAGGTAGACTTATGGCACCTTCAATATGCCCTTTGTTGTAAAGGTCCTCTCCACGGACATCAAGAAGCACAAAATCCTTGCGGTTATTTGTTATCGCATGATGCACATCCCAGCAATCTGTTTCAAATTCAAGCAGACTCTCAAAATGCTCCAAAACTCGAGTAGAATTTGCTGCAGGAGGCCTACTCACTAATGAACTCATGATATCTCCTTTGATAGAATCGAAGTTACGATAGTTATGATTTGGTCATACTGAGCCTACCATGCAAGAGGCCAATTCTGCAAGCATTGGCCTACTGTGATTATAATCGAACATCGCAGGAATTTTCGGAGTTATAAACTGATGAACTCAGCAAAAAGAATAATCGAAGTTACTAAACATCGGATTGGAAACCAGAATCGTTGCAGGAGATGCAGTACCGCTTCAGGTCAGGGGGAATAATGTCTGGAAGCCACCTTTTTTTACCATCGTGAAGCAATGTGGTCGAGGTAGAGGTTGAGAAGATCGAAGGGACAGCAAAATCATACCTCCAATGGCTGTAATGCTCCAGTGGATGTTATCGAAATGAACCAGCGCAATACCTGCTGCTAAAGATAAAAGTATGATGGTCATTGAAATCGGGTTGACTGTTTTTTAGATTTTTTGATCTGATATTGAGACTTTCCCGGCATCAACTTGCTTTTTGTTTTCGTTACCTAAATTCATGGTGATTACATTTCTCATTTTTTTCTATAATCCAAGATCTCGGTTAATTAGTATAACCTTTATTCTACCTTTGGGATGAGATTTTTCATGAATCGTCCAAATATTGCAAATCCTGTCGGGACTTTTGCAGTCCATGCAGTAAGAAGTCTTTACACACGGTGTTTTTTTGCCATGTCTTATGGCGTTTGCAGGGGCTGCAACATTCTTTATACGATTCATTGCCTCATCAAGATTTGAGACTATCTTATTGCGACCAACCATGATGACGACAAATTTAGGGCCAAAAGTAATACCGCCAACACGGTTTCCTATCATATCCAGATTTACAAGCATTCCTGATTCTATTATTGCATTGGTGCCTGTAAAAAACAGATCAGCCAAAATTGCCTCTCTGCGACGTTCCATACTTTTATCACGGGATATTTTCCCACCAAAGGTTTCAATTAAATTTATCTCTGATTTTTCCTTAAAGTATTGAAGTATGCCGGTTGAGTAGAGGGTTAAGGAATCTCCCCATGATACACTTTCTATATCTATTTCGGGCAAAATTTGGCCAATTACAATCTTTTTGGCATCAGAAGGGGTTTCTGCAATAAAAGCGCCGAAATTATTCTTTTCCAAGGCACTCTTACAGTTGTTTAATATTAGTTTCCAATATTTTTCCATTGCCATATTAACAGTAATTATGATGAAAAATCTTTATAAGCACGTTCTACGGATTTTAGATCTAATTTGAAAAAATTCAATCTCCGGTGTCCGTTACACCGAGGGTATTACAGCTCCAGGGTTTGTTTGCGGTGGGATCAGTTGGATTCTGAATGTTTCAAATTTAGTCATCAAGAAGGAGCAACGGGATCCAAGGCATAGATATTATTTTAGGCACTTGATATGAAATTTCAGTGGAAAAATTACTTTCATTCCCATCTGCATCATAAGCAGTGACCGCAAAATAATATGTTAACCCCGGTTTGAGACCTGATATCGTTACACTTTCAAATAGCCCCACATCTGCACTGAATGTATAATTTTTGCTTATAGTTCCGTAATGGGTTTTGTATCCAGTAATATCGGGCTCGTTATTGGGATCCCATGCTAATGTTAGCTGAAAAGAATATGCTAAATTGGAAATTGAGATAAAAATTAATGTAACCAGAAAAGAAGTGAATACTTTTTTTATAGATATTTTTTTATAGTATAAAAAAATATACTTAAAATATACTAAATACCTCATTTCAGCCTAATTACCCCCTTGATCCAAGTTTATCGGGATAAATTAGGCAAGTAGCGTGCCAGCTAAATTAGAAAGTAAAAAAATAAATTATTTAAATTAAATTCAATATGATATACTGATATACGTTTGGTAATAATATAAACTATAAATATAAGTTTATAGAAAACTACACAAAAGCGTATGATAATATAGACAGCATATATTTATATAGAGTGACATGAAGTCGAATTTGTTTAAATCCTATTTATTAAGACAGTAACGAAAATCGCAGTGAGGTGCCCCTTCCATAATTGTCTGGGTTCTTTTAAGCGAGACCTCGGGATTAAATCCTTCGATCAGGGCATAATCGCGGGCACAGGATAAGGCCGTGCCAAGCTCTCGAATTCGCAGTTTCTCATAAAGCTCGGCATAACGACAGCGCGTAACGTTAAAGGAAAAGACGTCATCGGTTTGTTCGATCACATCGATTTTAAGCGCATCGTCCATGGTCCAAAATCGCAACGAATCTGCAAAATGTTGAAACGTGACGCCGCCCATAAATCCGGCAAGTTCGGCACCTTGCTTTTTGGCAACTTTTACAATTGTATCACGCATCACCTCCAACACTCTTTCCCGTCCAAAGGTTTCCCCCATTGCATCAAGCATCGGCGCCAGTATGCGGGCTTCTACTTCACGTCTGGTCAATACACCGATTTCAGCATTGAGATTGTCCTCGGGAGCATGATTCATGGTGTCAGGGTAATCTTTTTTATCCTTATCGCCTGGCATGGGGAATCTCCTTTCCATATACATATATTGATCTAAACACGGTTTTACAGGATCCACCACTTGCTTTCAAGATATATTTAAGGGTTTCATGCCAGTTTCTAATCATTTCGCGGCTGTCTTGACACTTTACAACTGGCTGCCAGTTGTTTTATAAAGAAATATAACAACAGGATCCATACGACCTATCTGGAAGGAGATCTAAAATGAGCGAATTCGGAGAAAAATTAATCATTTTGAGAACTGAGCGCGGACTAAGCCTAAAGGAAGCTTGCCAGAAAGTCGGCATTCCTCAATCCAGATTAAGTGAACTGGAAAGAGGGGTGCGGATACCCACCACCGGTCAAATTGACAAACTTGAAAATTTCTATGAAGCCGGACCCGATGAACTCGCAGAATTGGCGCAAAAATTTGAACTACACGCTGAATAGGTGCCTGGTATTTTGCTGTCAATGATATTGGGCCATAAACTCGGTAACGATTTTGATGATTGAAAGAAGCCACAAATTAACGCGAATTTTCAAGAAATTGTTTTTTTCATTGATAAATGCCCCTGCTTCTGACGATAGCAATAATTCGTGGTTATTCGTGTCAATTCGTGGTTAACTAACTTTAAAAGGCTTAAATCATAACATACTCGAATCTCGGTGTTCCAAATTTATACGTTCATAAATTTCTCTGTTATGAGACTCATTGCGACAACCATTTTAAGTTGCCTTCTCGTTGCCCATAGCCTGGCAAGTGCCGGGGCTGATCAGCCGGCCAAGAACACGGTTTCCAAATCTGCAGATGGGTGGCAAAAACTTGCTGATGGCCTTGAACTGGGCATTTTTGATTCCCCACAGCCGGCTGAAATTGGTGACTCTAAAATCCGTATCTTGAGGATCGATCCCGGGCGCTATGAATTAAAATTGCTCAACGCCTCGGTTTCTAAAAAAGGTCGTTCTCTGTCTGCCAAGCAATGGTGCCGCCAAAATGGGCTGGTAGCCGCCATCAATGCCAGTATGTTCCAGGCCGATTACAAAACCAGTGTGTCATTTATGCGCACCAGAACCCACGTCAACAACCCGAGAATTTCCAAAGATATGACCATACTGGCTTTTGACAGACTCGGGATCGGAGCTCCTGAGGTAAAAATCATTGACCGCCAGTGCGAAGACTTTAAAATTTGGAAAAATAAATACGGAACCCTGGTCCAGAGCATTCGCATGATTTCCTGCAAGGGCAAAAACGTATGGCGTCAACAGCCTAAAAAATATAGTACCGTGGCTATTGGAATCGATAAAGCAGATCGGGTGCTGTTTATTCATACCGGCTCGCCGTACAGCACCCATGATCTGATCAATATCCTTAAAAAGCTGCCGCTTCAAATTGCCCGGGCGATGTACACCGAAGGCGGATCCCAGGCCCAACTCTACATCAATACAGGTGCACATGAATATGAATTCGTCGGTCATTCAGAAATCGAAATCAGCAACAACGCAAAATCACTGTTTTCCTGGCCCATCCCCAATGCTATCGGAGTCTCTCCTATAAAGGACTAAATATGACCTGGAAACATCTGTATACCTATATTGCCTTATCGCTCGTGGTCTTGACGGCATGTTCAGGTACCATGCAGGGCGTGGTGCGAAAAGATGCCAGACGGGTACCGTTTCACTTTTCGGATTCGCGAATCGGCACGGCCGACGTGCAGGTCACGATGCCGGAGGGAGAACGCTTTGAAGGCCGCACTGAACGGGGGACTGACGGCACCGCGCCCGGTTCCGGCGCCTCGACCAGCAGCGACAGATTTGAAGCGGTAGAGGGCTTTGATGGTAACGCTGATGCTGTATTAGCCGGCAACAGGGGGAATATCATGAAATGCCGGTTTCATTTAACTGATATCATTATTGGCTTTAGCAGCGGTGGATTTGGGATATGTCAGGTTTCGGATGGGAGGGTTATCGATATCTTCTTTTAAAAGCAGCGTCAACACCCTATCTAAGACTCAATGGCTGCGTTGTCCTACAGATTAAAATGCTCACGTACTAACGTGTACGCTCCGCTTATAATCCGCAGGACGCCTTACCCTTGAGCCTAATCTGGGGTGTTGACACTACTTTTTGTTGGAAATTTAAAAAAAGGTGGGCCACATGGCTTATAATGAGGCACTGGACGCACGCATAAAAATAGTTGTTGCCAGATGGAAGAATACGACCGACAGAAAAATGTTCGGTGGGGTCTGCCACTTAATAAACGGAAATATGTTCTGCGGGGTGCATAAAGATTCGCTGATTCTAAGACTCGGTGAGGAAACTTCCCGGGAGGCAATGACCACAAAGCATGTGCGACCGTTCGATATCACCGGCAAACCTATGAAAGGATGGGTAATGGTAGCCGAAAAAGGATATAAAAACGATAAGGACTTAAAAGATTGGCTTGAAAAAGCCAAAAGGTTCGCAAAAACCTTGCCGGCCAAGTAAAGAATGGAGAAATCCAATGAAATACATCGTAATGCTGTTCACCGCTATGCTTCTTATCTCCACGGCAGCATATGCAGGCGAAGCAGATGTTATTAAGGTAGATGTTAAGCACACTGGCAAAGATACTTACTTTTTCAAGGTGACGGTGCGTCACGCCGATGAGGGCTGGGACCACTATGCCAACAAGTGGGATGTGGTGGCCCCCGACGGCACAGTTCTTGGGACCCGCACGCTTTATCATCCACATGTTGATGAACAGCCTTTCACCCGAAGTCTGTCCGATGTGAAAATTCCTGAATCCATACCGGAATTTACTGTCAGGGCCCATGACTCGGTTCACAAGTATGGAGGGAAGACAATGACGGTAATGGGGCCACGATAGTGATGGCAAGCCGATTTATTTTTTTCCATAGCGATTATACAGGATATCCATTAAATCCGAAGTACGAAACAAATACAAAATCTGAATTAATCACATAAAAGTCTCAGGAATCGGAATAAGCAAGGGGGTATCCTATGGTTGAAATTCGCATATTTGGAAAACTCCGCCGCTATGCACAGGATTTCCCGGCCGACAGCGATAATACCATCCGGGTCACTGCCGAATCGGATGAAACCTTGGAAACGCTTTTGGCTAAGTTGAATATGCCCGTTGATGAGATTTATACTGTTTTTTTCAATTCTAAATTGCTGGCAACCCGGTCCGGTATGGCTTCAATGGTCGGGTATCGACAGGTACGAGAAAACCCTTATAACTGGGATTTACAGATAGCTGTAAACCCTTCAGACCGTATCGGGCTGTTCGGGAGGGATATGGCCGCGCTGGTCGTTTAAAAGCCATCTTAAAAATGTCATTCGGTTCAACGGGAATCAGTACACAAAAAGGATAATTTTATGCGCAAAATGGTAATGGTCATCGGATTAATCGCCGTGATAGGATGCTCATCGGCCTATTACAGTACAATGGAAAAGCTGGGCTACCCCAAGCGGGATTTGATGGTAAACCGCGTCGAATCTGCTCGTGACGCCCAGGAGGACGCCAAGGAAGAATTTGAATCTGCCCTTGAAAAATTCAGCAGTGTTTTACAATTTGACGGGGGAAAACTTGAAGACAAATATAACCAGCTGAAATCGGCATACGATAGAAGCAATGCACGAGCAGAAACCGTGCGGGAACGCATTGAATCCGTAGAGGATGTGGCCGAAGCACTGTTCGCGGAATGGGAAGAAGAGTTGAGCCAGTACTCCAACGCCAGTTTGCGTCGCAGCAGTGCCCGCAAGTTAAGCCAAACTAAACGGCAATACTCCCAGCTTATCAGCGCCATGAAGCGGGCCGAAAGAAAAATGGATCCGGTTCTCACCGCCTTTCATGACCAGGTATTATTTTTGAAACACAACCTTAATGCCAAAGCCATTGCTTCCCTTCAAACCGAGCTGGGATCTGTCGAAGCAGAAGTGAACTCATTGATCAAGGATATGGAAGCTTCCATAAAAGAGGCCGACGCATTTATCAGCGCGATGGCGAAAGAATGAATTGAAGTCGGAATTCGGCCTGAGACGAGTCGTTCGACCCTGAGCTCACGATCGAAGAGCTCACAACCGCAGCGCTCAGCCGAATCGAATGTGGATTGAGTAAATATGAAAGCACTTGATGTTCAAAGGCGGCTACAAAAGATAGGCAACAAAAAACAGGCGGCTGTCAGCCAACGGTTTTTTAAAACCGGGCCGGGCGAATACGGCGAAGGAGATATTTTTATTGGCATCCGGGTGCCGGTACTCAGAAAGCTGACAAGTGAATTTAAAGATTTACCTGTCAGCGAAATTGAGATTCTGCTCCGATCCCCTATCCATGAAGAACGGCTGCTTGCAATTTTGTTATTCGTTCATATTTTAAAAAAAAGCGACGATGACGTAAAAAGAGATATATACAATCTGTACCTGAAATCTACTGAATTTATCAACAACTGGGATCTGGTGGATGCCTCGGCTGAGCACATCGTGGGCGCCTATCTGAAGGATAAAAGCAAGCGACCATTGTATCGCCTGGCCAAATCAAAACATTTGTGGGAAAGAAGAATCGCCATCATTGCAACGTTTCATTTTGTCAAATGCCACGAGTTTTCAGAAACATTAAAAATCTCAAACATGCTGCTTTGCGACCGGCATGACTTGATTCACAAGGCCACCGGTTGGATGCTGCGCGAAATCGGAAAGCGAAATCTGAAGACTGAGGAAACTTTTTTAAAAGCATATTATAAAAGAATGCCGCGCACCATGCTAAGATATGCCATCGAGAAATTCCCGGAGGAAAAAAGACAGCGCTATCTAAAGGGAACCATATGATTTGGGGTATGGGATTTCGGATCTTGCCCGCCGGCTTTTTGGGCGGGTTGGGATTTATGAAAAGGTCATTTCAATTATGAAACAATTTACCATGCTGATGATTGTGATCGGAATTTCAACACTGCTTGCCTGTGCTGGATCCCAATCAGGAGGCACGGGAACAAAAACCAACGCCATACAGATTACCCCCCAGCGGATTAAGGATATAACCGATATAGAATGGCATTTGAAAGAGATGATAACGGATAACAAATCCATTCCCCTGATAGGGGAAGGAGACACGAAAAATACCTTTGCGTGTGATGAAGACGGTAAGGTAGCCGGAATTGCTTCGATAAACCGGTATTTTGGGAGCTTTACCCTCAAAAAAGATGGTGAAATTATTTGGGGCAAGGCTTTCGGTATGACCCGTATGGCCGGTCCGCCGGAATTGATGGAGCAAGAGGCCAAATTCATGCGAGCCCTACCCCTAACATCCCGCATATATCTGAAAGATGCACAACTGATATTGGCCAGCAAGGATAAATCAACACGGCTTGAATTCCAAAAAGCTGATAATTAGGTGGATCTTGCCCGGTTGCAAGATGATATGGTGTAAACATGTCTGTGTTTAAAAAATGTACCTGTTGCGATAATCCCTGGTTTTCCCGCGAAGAATTCCTGGCAGACAATAAGCTTGATTTCGTTGGCTATCAGGTCAATTTTATTAATCTTGAACTGGGCTATTTCCTTTTCAACCATCTCACGTGCCAATCCACTATTGCGGTTCATGCCGGCCTTTTCAAAGATCTCTATGGTGGACCGGTATTTTCAAAACGCCAAACGGATACCGAAAACTGCCCCGGATATTGTGGCGACAGAGATGCGCTCGGCCCCTGTGGTGAGGAATGTGAATGTGCCTATGTCAGGGAGATCATTCAAATTGTGCGCAATTGGCCTAAAGATGAATGTCAGCCGTCTACAGCAGCCCAGGGACGTTGCTGACAGCCTATATTCAAACTGCGTACCATAATCGAATTTGATTTCTAGTCATCATAGCTAATGCGAATATATTATGTTTACCCATGCCATTGCCCGGAAGCCGGGACCGAACTTTGCACAGGGACTCACCACGGCCGTTAACGAAGTGCCGCCCCAATATGAAAACCTCGTCAACCAGCATGAAAAATACATCACCGCACTAAAATCCATCGGACTTGAAGTGATTTTGCTCGATCCATTGCCGGATCATCCCGATGCCTATTTTGTCGAAGATACGGCTGTGGTTTCAGCCGATGTTGCGATCATCACGAATCCCGGGGCCGAGGCCCGCAAAGGCGAAGAAGAAACCATTGCTCCCGTTCTGAACCCATACCGTAAGTTGGAGAAAATTCAACCTCCCGGAACCGTTGACGGCGGAGATATCCTTCAAGTAGACCAACATTTTTTTATCGGTGTATCGGAACGAACCAATCATGAAGGCGCCGGTCAGCTCGGTCATATTCTAAGGCGTTATGGCTATACTTACACGACTGTAAATGTAGGCGCGGGTTTGCACTTTAAATCGAGTGTCAATTATGTTGGGAATAACACCCTGCTTGTCACAGAAGAATTCGCCGAACATGAACAGATCAAAGGATATGATATCATTGTCGTTGACAGTCAAGAGTCGTACGCAGCCAATACCCTGTTCATCAATGATCACCTCCTGGCTCCCCGGGGTTATCCCGACACGCGCAACAAACTTGAAGTACTGGGCTTTAACATTATCGAGCTGGATACCAGTGAGGTGCGCAAGATGGATGGGGGGTTGACATGTATGTCGCTTAGATTTTAAGCACTATTCGGAGTGAGCTTTAAGCGCATCACCTCTGAGGTGCAGCAAAATTCGTTCAAAAATGCATGGATCCTATTCTTCGATTCCTTTAAATCCTGTCTAAAAAAAAGATCGAATCCATTCCTTAAAACATTCGGAAGGAGCAGAAATTGTTACCGGAAAAGCAAAAAGAAAAATACAGGGAGTTTTATGACGCAGCGCGCTATAACGACATTCTGGAACCCAAAACCACTTTGATGCTGCACCTGGCGTCTGCCATGGCCATCGGTTGTTATCCGTTGGAATCAATTCTATAGTTATAGCATTTTTTCAGAATGAGGTGAGAGTTTTCCAAACCATACAGAAGATCAGGCTGGATTGAAGATCATTCCAGTTATCATTGCTAACTGGCAGTTATGATTCCTGTGGCAACGGCTTTCCGGCCGCGATAAAATAATAATTTCCTCTAATTTTTCTCTAAGACAAGATACATGACCACTGTCAACTCCGAAGGAGATTGCGCCATCGATTGGCTGCGTGTTTGTGCCATGCTGACGGTGTTTCTATTTCATTGCGGTCGATTCTTTGATCATGGGGACTGGCATGTTAAAAACAACGAGCTTGATTTTGGCATGAATTTTAAGTCAGGCGCATAAACATATTGAGATATCTCTTTGGAATGAAAATTAGAAGCAAAGCAGCCGTTTAAGACTGCCCATCTTGATACATCTCAAAAGAGGCTTAATATAGGTAATCTTTAATTGCATAATATCCTGCCGAAAATTTACGAAAAGTTGACAATGCAGTTTATACGAATTTAATTCAAGATTAATTTTTGTCTTTCCCGCGAAGGTGGGAATCCAGATTCATCAGCTGATCCTAAACTCCCGCCTCCGCGGGAGTGATACAATTTAGTTAAGGCATATTACAATTAACTTTGTATAAAATATCTGAAAATGAGTAAAAGAACTCATAAAATGTAGGCATGGAGAATAAAAATGGCGGAGGAAAGATTGCTGGTGGGCAAAAAAGTACTGCTGGTGGACGACGAGCCGGATGTCCTGGACACTCTGGAAGATTTGTTGTCGATGTGTGATGTGGTTAAATGCACCAACTACAAAGCGGCCAGGGATTACATGGAAACTCAGTATTTCGACATGGCAGTTTTAGACATTATGGGGGTTGAGGGCTATGAATTGCTGGACATTGCCGTTGGCCGCAATATCACCGCTGTCATGTTGACCGCCCATGCCTTGAGTCCTCAAAATATCGTCAGGTCATACAAGGAAGGTGCTGCTGCTTATCTACCCAAAGAAGAAATGATCAACATCGCATCATTTCTCGAAGATATTCTAAAGGCCAAAGCGCAGGGCAAAAACCCCTGGACCAGCTGGTACGGAAAGATGGCCTCCTTCTTCGAGAAAAAGTTCGGCCCCAACTGGCAAAAAAACGATAAGGATTTCTGGGAGAAGTTTCCGTTTTATTGATTACACACATGCACCTAAATTTGATCAAATGTCTTGGATGAAAATACCAAGCGTTTAAGATTCGCATACGAAATACACAATGACTGGGGTAATTTAATAAAAGGTAGTAATATTAGAATAATCAACGACCATAAACACGCGCCTATCAAGAAATCATTAATAAAAAGCTCTTTTATCACTTTGCTTTTATGTATTATCTGGACTCTATTTAATAGCCAATTTTCTAATATATCGGCACCACAGCCTTATAAATTCATTAAGTTTAAATAACCTATTAGTAAAGCAATAACAGTGGTACTGAGGGATTAAATTTTCCTTTTTTTTCGATATATACATCGTCGAACCGGACCTTCATATAGCCTGTCTCTCCTGAATCAAGATGCACTCTTGATTTTAGGATTCTGTGCTCTCCGTAAGGTGTATAGACAGGTGTAGCAATTAAGTATTCAGCAGTTTCGCCAGCACAACGGAAAATCAATTTGTTCCCTATAAATCTAATGGAAAGAATATAATCAGTGTCAAGGGCTATAGGAACTGAGAAATTGTGCGAAAAAAGATTTGTGTAATTGCTTTCATTCGCATCGTTAGAACGGTCAACATATGCATTTGCGCTTAAGGTACCATCGCTATTGTATCTTAACCTAACTTGAGCAAAAACATCCCCTTCATATTCATTGTAAGGTTGTCCGCTTCCAGGCCCCCTGCAGTCATTATAGTAATAGCCCTGGATTCTAGAAATCCCCCAGGCATCAGTTGACAGTTGACTTCCGCTATCAATGCGCGTCTTTACTTCAATATAGAATGCATCAATTTCAGATAAATGTGTGTTGACTGCCTGGTTACTTCCAAACCCAATAATATTAGCCTGCAAATAGCCATTTGATGGATCCCTCACCCATTCAGACCATTTCCAGTTTGTCAAATCGATTAGGGGGTCAGAAAAATTATCATAGACTGTGAGTTCATCATTTATGTAAACGTTATCAATCTTTGCCGATACATAGCCATTATTTGAACCGTTTGTTGCGTCAATACCTGTTGATATGCTCTTCAAAGATGTAATAGCGATACCGTTTTTATCTGGTCCTGTGAAACTATCGGTATATTCAGTGGAACCCACGAATATACTAAAATCAAAGGTTTTTGTGCCATCATAAGAAATTTTTAGTTTGTATGGTGTATCATATTGCAATGTCCCAGGGCCTAGTATCGTATCACCATCAAGGAATCCTTCCGTTTGTGCATCATCGGTTAACGTTTCCACAGCTACCCAAAAAGCTTCGAGGCCCCTATTACCTCTGTCTCCGATCATTATTTGAGCTAATATGTCTCCGGTTGCAGTACCTGTTCCATTTTTATTGTAAAAATAACCGAATATCATTGCACCACTTTTCGAATTTGTAGCGCTATCTAATTTAGTCTCAACAATTGTAATTTCACACTCAATAATCTTAATATCATCGAGTGTTTCTGGGGCTGTAGGGTTAGGGGGAGCAAATGGCAGATGATTGCGAAATATTCCAGGTAGAACTTCTGCACTCATGCCAGGTGATCGGTTGCCTATTTTGGATACGAGTTGTCCAGCAACGATTTCGAGGACATATGTGCGCTGTCTCCATTTTTTACCATCGAGATAGCCGGTTGAAAAGTCATCGTACAGTGTTTTTCCGGCAAACAAATTGCCGGCAGAAAAAAGGATAACAATTGATAACAATGCTATCAAAAATAGTTGAGATTTTTTCATTTCATCCCCCTTCCCTACACCAAAAAAAGCCAAGCCACCATTTTATAGGCAACTCGGCTTTTGGTATAAGACAGTCTGCATTATGCTCATCCCCCTGTAAGATGAGTACTGCGTTGTCTATTATTTACCGAAAAATTTTATTCAGATTTATGGTATTCAAATATCTTGGTGAAACCTTTAATGCGAAATAAGAAATGAGAATGAGGCCAGCAGAACCAAAGAAGTCTCACAATGTAAAATGGTTCGAGATAGAGGACAAGTTTCGAGAGAAAATGTGTTCCTATTGATTATTATATAGGATTGATAATGTCAAGAAAAGTGTAATTATATTGAATTGTTATACCACTTTGTAGTGTTAATGGGTGGAGTTTTTCCGTGGAAAAAGGAGGGGTTTAATGAATGATGTCTATCCATTAGCTCGGTGTTAGATCAACCTCTGACATCCGTGCCAGTACATGTAATTCGACAATTATCGAAATCTATGTTGATATGATTCGAGCATCACACGGTTTTAGCCGGATTGATATGTTGTTGTTCACACTAGCAGAAAGCACAAATTCGCTTTTTCTTTAAAATGGCTGTCTGAACATCAATTTAAATGCTAAATCATTGCCATTTTGATTTAATATGGTTAGAATGTTTTCGCGACTGCTCTTAAACTCAGGTGCAATCGGGAATATAGCTTCCGGACATCCCAACTTGCCGACTATTCAAAATCTATCTCTAATTCCAGGAGAATATGAGATGACAGATAGCCGATATCAATCAATTCTTTTTGTCTCGCTTTATACTCTTTTCCTTTTTGCTTTGCATGGATTCGCATTGGCTGGAGTTGTCGTTTTGCCGCTGGGGGATGATCTGTATGTAGTACCAGTGAATCCGGACAACGGAAATGGGGAGATTTTGCCGGACTGCCTGGTGCTTGGTGACAGCATCGGGGCGGCGACTCACGCCAATGATGCGTGTGACAGAGCGCTCGGGGATCACAGGGAGTTGATGGATTGCCTTGACTTGAGATTAGGGTCGCATGATCCGGCTTGGAGCTATATGGGGGGCACCAAAGAGTGGTCCATCGCCAGCCGTCTTTGCAGCGGAAATGTTTACAATACGTCAAGGGACGGGGATGAGTGGAAGGACGCCCTGGATCGGTCCCGGGACCTCATGCAAACGGGACAAATCGGAAAGGTAATCGTCAATCTGGGCAGCAATGATGTGTGCGCAAAGTACAATCACGATTATGGCAGTTTAGCCTTCGTGCAACCGACCACACCCGGTAATACCGTATCAATCGAAGCGGAGCATTACATTCAAAAGTTTCCGGGGAGCAATCATCAGTGGCAGCCTGACAATTCACCCGGAGCGTCAATTAGGGCAGTCCGGGCTTTGCCGGATGACGGCACTGTAATTTCATCGCCGGATTATCTCATCGCAAGCCCACGTTTGGATTACCGGGTTAACTTTGTGAGGTCTGGCCTTCACTACGTATGGATTCGAGGCTATGCAACCGGTTCGGGTGACAACTTGCTCCATATCGGGCTAAATGGTCTGAAGCATACCTCCGCCGAGAGTATGGAAATTGAGCAATATAATAAATGGGTATGGTCCGGAACGACCGAAAATGGTGCCTTTGCATTCCTCAATATTCCATCTACGGGGATTCACACGTTAAACATCTATATGCAGAAAGACGGCTTGCGCCTGGACAAGATTGTTATGGTTACCGACAAGCAATGGGTTCCTTCGGGTGCCGGGCCCTTTGAGAGCGCACGCGGTATTTTCAAACAGGACGATTTACCGGGCAGCGGTATTGTTGCCATCGAGGCCGAACACTTTCATCATCTGAAAAAATCCGGTTTTCATAACTGGGTGCCGGATTATCAGGCCGGCTACTCCGGAGGAGCTGCTCTGAGAGCGCTTCCAAAGCATGGAACCTCTTATGATGATGACTTGGATGCTGCGCCGCGCCTGGATTTCAGCGTTCAATTCGACAGCCCGGGAACTTACTACGTCTGGGTGCGCGGTTATGCCATGAGCAATGGAGACGACTCCGTGCATGTGGGCGTGGATGGAATAAATTCCGGCTCTGCCGACAAAATCAAACTCAACAGCCATGGCCTGTGGACCTGGAGCAATACCACAATGGATGACGCGGCTGCGACCATTGACATATCTGATGCCGGGATTCGCACCATCAATATCTGGATGCATAAGGACGGTTTTCGCTTGGATAAGATTCTTCTATCCGGCAACCCCTCCTACCAGCCTTCGAACTACGGACCCGAGGAAAAATGGGAAAGCGATCTTGGCAGGATTGCCGGACACATTGACGATACCATGATGTATTTGACTGAAAACCTTCCCCAAAGTGGTGAAATTTACTGGTCAGGTATTACCGATATCTCAAAATTTCGTGATTTGATGGTCAATCGCAAACACGATCATGCATTTAAGAAATGCCAATATCTCTGGGATATGGACATAACCGATGATACGCTTCAAGGGGATGCTAAAAACAGTCTGTGTATCGGGGAAATAGGGGACCTCTGCCTTTTATTGCCGGGAGATATCAAAGATGATCTGCTGGCTTCATACCTGGATGAATTTCAGGAAGATTTTGACGGTGATAAACCCTGCGGTCGGGTGCTCGACAGTCGCAATACACAGCAGGATCGGGACGAGGCCCGCCGGTTCAACAAATCGCTCAACGATCTGATGGAGCAGAAAGCCGCTCAATACCGCGGACGTCAAAGCGTCGGTATCAATTATACGCAGACACTGTGGTACCAATCGGACGTCATGCGGCCGTATTTCATATCCAGGTTAGACTGCTATCACCCGAATCGATTGGGCCAGATGAAGTTGGCCCAAATGGTATGGCAGGGCCATGATCCGAATTTTACGCCGACGGATATTTTTTTCTATGAAGGATTTAACAGTGATGACTGGTGCACCCAGGAGTTCACCTCATGGAGTTCGTGCTGGTACGATGGAGGGGGCGGAGACTGCGACGACGAATTCATATGCAATATCGACAACAGCGGCTGGTTTAAATTCGGCAAGGAAACATTCCAGGATAAAGATCACTGGATAAGTCGGGACGTGGGGGATCTGTCGGATAAGTCCGAGGTGTGGGCGTACTTCAAACATAAAAGAGATAATTTTGATGGCATTGATGCGGATTGGGTGGCCTTCTATGTATGGAATGGTTCGTCCTGGGTTCGGGTGGAGAAATTTGAAAAATACAACGACGCCGGCAATCACTGCAGTCAATACTACGACCTCACACCCTATAAGAACGCCGTGCCGTTGAAAATAAGATTCCTTACCAATGACTCAATGTTCATGAATGACGGCGACAAGCTCATGTTGGACGATTTTTCAATATTTGCCTGGTAGATTTGGTTGACTGGTTGATTCACTGAATCGCAGACAGAATAAGAAACGATTCCTTTGCTAATAGAGTGTGATAAAGAAAACTATAGAATAGTAATGGGAGTATGGCCGCAGGAAAATTACTTGAAGATTGCTCCAAATCAATACAGCCAAGGCGGCTGGTTGAAACCACTATGCTGTCGAAATAGCGTTTTTGATCTTGCGATGATCCTGAATTTCGATAGTTCTCGAAGCAGATGGCGTAACAAGACCCAGGAGCCTAAAGGGAGTTTGTATATAACTCAGAATTGCACCAGCTTTATGTTGCTTGATCAAATAGATTCCAGAGAATATCAGAGACAAATATAATACTAAGGAAAAAATTGATATAAGGCTGAGTGATGGATCCCGGACATCAAAAAACCTAAGTGGTCGGGTTTGGCAGAGGATCAATTGGGAAAGCAAAAGTTACCCAAAATATGGCTCATATGGAGCGCCTCATAAGGCAATAGGATATCACCGCTTTTTAGAACTCTCCCAAAGTCAGATACGTTAGTATCTGTAATTTATCAGGGGTGTAAATACCTTTGATAAATAGAAGCAGTTATCAAAGGTTCGCATAACGTCGCAAATTCAGCCGCCCAAAAACGCGCAGCGGTTTTTGGGTCGGCTGGAATTGCCTTGTTATATGATTATGCAATTAATCTCTCTCAGCAAATCCAAGAATGTAACCATTGCAATCTTTAATATAGAACTCTCTCATTCCGTACCATGTTGTTTCCAATTCTTTTGCCATTTCAACGCGACCATCTAATTTTTTGTACACTTCTTCTATGCCTTCTACATCAATGTAAAACGATACAGATGCGCCTTGCGGAAATCCTTGAAGAACGGGCATATCTTCTTCAAAATTGCTATCCTTTAAAAACATAACATACACTTCATCCTTGCTCATCATGGCATAAGCATATTCTCCAGTATCAGAGATTATATTTTCAATATTGGTTGATCCATCTGGAACCGACATTTCTAAATTAAAACCAAGTATGTCCCGGTAGAATTTAACTGTCTCTTTGACATTTCTGACGGAAAAGTTTGGTGTAAGTTTTTGAAACTTCATGGCACCCCTTTGCTTAATTCTTTTTTCATATAACGCTCAGAATCAGCGGTACAAAAAGCCGACCAAATCATCTCGAATTTGCGTAAACTCCCGCCGGCTTTTTCTATCAGCTGAATTCTGTTGTTATGTGAATTTTTCTACCATCTCCCATCTATCGGGGTTCTCTAATTTTTTATTGCGATGGTAAGTCAAAGCCAATGCGATACATCGTTTTAATTCCTTAACAGGAACTTCATCATTTATTTTGAAATCAATACTTCTGTTACCTCCATATTTAAATATTTTTGGGTATTTTTCTTTGAATGCAGGAACCAGATTTGCTGTACATTTAAAAAATATAGAATACTGTTCTTCTTTGGATTTTTTCCAAGCAATTCTTATCGTACTGCCAATTTTTGGTTTTGGTGTTAAATAACTTGGCTCTCCCCACTTTAGTGTTTCCTCAATTTCTCCTATTCCCTCAATTGAAGCTGCTGTTTTAAAAATTAGTTGCCGAAGAATCAACAATTTGGCTTTTATCTTCTGAGGATATGAGTCAAAAACCGCAGCGACTTCTTGATTTATTGGTT
>Ga0265306_10000207_pt1 | contig 26298 bp, 27 predicted proteins | sample Helome_3_FD_192493 | JGI IMG/M metagenome (GOLD analysis project Ga0265306, IMG submission 192493) | Marine sediment microbial communities from subtidal zone of North Sea - Hel_20160420 (Illumina Assembly) | ecosystem: Environmental > Aquatic > Marine > Subtidal zone > Sediment ... | reverse complement strand
AAGCGCCGCGTCGCTCAGCTTTAGCCGACGATCTGCAGAGTTACCGCTAACGTCGAACAATCCAAAGCTGGTCACCGCGGCAACCAGTCTGTGACCAGTACCACTTCGAGAACTATATCCCCAGCACTCCATAGATTCTTTTAATCCGGCATCGGCATGGCTAAATGAGTCATGGAAAAGCTTTGCTTTTTGCAGCGCCACTAGCAGCGAAATGGAGGGATAAGATGGGCTCCGGTTAGACATAATTTTTTTCTGGTACTTCCTGATTCTGTGGCAGATACATTCAGGTTTGTCTGGCGATAAATTATAAAGATCAGTCGTCGACAGGGAAAAACCTTAACGAAAATTTAATCCATTAGAAGCTTTGGAATCTGACACGGTATTACTTATCGCTTTAACAAACGAATAGAAGACAGGAAAACCGTAACAGAAAGACGCAGTCGGGGCATCACCCAAACAGGTGATAAATCTGTTGATATACAGCTAAATGAACGTTTTATCTCGAAATCAGGTTAACTGTCACTATAATTTGTCACTATAATTTCATCGTCCTGATGGGATAAATTAACTGTCATCATAATTCCATACTCCCATAATTATACGATAACATCAGCTGCACGCTTATGGCCGAAGCCTGCCCTGCATTATTACTTTAACGAAGTCTGCCGGGAGTAGCAGAAAGTCTCTGGCCCTGTTTAATTCAGGTCGGCTTTTCCTTTAACGACCGTTTACAAATTCAACTCCTGAGACTGGAATCGACCCTGGGCAGGCTTCGCGTCCTCCATTTACCCAGTGACAATTAGATTACAGGTACATTAAACTGCCGCTACTCAACCAACTGCATTATTGAGTCGATCATCCCGGAAATATAAACATAATGACCACTTTGCACGATTCGAGAATCAGTCGCTGGATATTGGTCGCGGGCGCCGGGTTGGCAATGCTCGCGGTAATGACAGGCGCATTTGCCGCGCACGGGCTTAAACATGTGCTGGACGCCGACTATCTGCTCGTCTTCGAGACCGCAGCCAGGTACCAGATGTACCATGCTATTGCCTTGATGATCGTCGCCGTGATTTCAACCATGCCGCAGTTTTCACCACGCTGGGTAAAACTCGCTGCGTTCGCTTTTATGCTAGGCATCATTCTGTTTAGCGGCTCTCTCTATCTACTCGCGCTTAGTGGCATCAAGTGGCTGGGAGCAATTACACCCCTGGGGGGCGTCGCCTTCATTTTTGGCTGGCTGGCTTTGATCGTCGCCGCGTTAAGACCTCCTGCCCAAACCACTCCTTAAACACGCAAATCTAAGGTTTGTCGGCGAGTAAACGCTAGATCGATGAAATAACCAGAGTGGGGTAACGCTTTTAGCGTCCTGGTTCGAGGGAAGCGGGTTCTTAACCCACCGAATATCGCAGCGGCTATGCGTAGGTATCGATGATTCGCTTCGAGTCCTTCTTCTTGCGTTCTTTCTTTTGCTGGCGGGGATTTTGATTTTTCTCACGATCAGGCTTTTTCAGGGCATCCTGCACCCGCGGGCTGTGATTCACCGATTTGATGAGTGGGTCGGACATTATTACTAACCTGTATGCTCCTGATTCGTCTTTGCGATACAGCCTGTTGCGGCATTGCGAAGTTCGTCAATCGTTGTCTGTCTTTATCGACCGTTCCCCTGGAAAGTTAATAGCTGATTTATTTCATCAGTCTTCATCTATGGTTGCGCTGAAAAATCTTTTCGATCTTGTCTTTCAACGTTGCCGCAGTGAAGGGCTTGACTACATAAGCATTGACGCCAGCTTCAGCGGCAACCACTATTTGCTCGCGCTTCGCCTCGGCCGTGACCATCAAAACCGGCATATCGCTGAGCGTTTCGTCGGCACGTACTGTCCTGAGTAAGGTCAATCCATCCATTCCAGGCATATCCCAGTCGGTTACCAGAAAATCGAACCTGCCGGATTTCAGCATGGGCAAGGCGGTTTTACCGTCATCAGCCTCGGCAGTATTGTTGAAACCGAGCTCGCGTAACAGGTTCTTGATAATGTTCCGCATGGTAGAAAAATCATCAACGATCAGGATCTTTATATCTTTATCCACGCAATCAAGCCTCGATTATATTGCATTGGAGTGATCTCGAAATTAACCGCCAGGGGTTTACATACAGCGCCTGATCGATGCTGAATTCGATTTCCTGGAAGTTTTCCAACTGATGTATGCCAGTAGACATCGCAAAACCTTCAACTATGCGCATTCCATTCTGACATACGCGCTTTAACACGTAACAGGGCCTGACCATGCAACTGACAGATTCTGGACTCGGTGACATCGAGGATCTCACCGATTTCGCGAAAATTGAGTTCATCGTCATAGTACAGCGACATCACCAGCTGTTCCTTTTCCGGCAACAGGCGGATACTTTCAGCCAACTGCTGACGGTACTCATCGCTGATGAATGACTCGTCCGGCGTATTTTCGGATGAGTTTGGTATCGCCGCATCTTGCATATTGTCTTCCATCGTATCGATACTGTAGATGCGTGACGACGATGAATCGATCAGAATCTGGTGGTATTCGCTGAGACTAATCCCCAACGCCTCTGCGACGTCGGCATCCCTGGCATCCTCGCCGGTTTCATTTTCAATTTTACGAATGGCGTCGGTCACCGAACGAAACTTGCGATGCACCGAACGCGGTGTCCAGTCCGAACGGCGGATTTCGTCGATCATCGAACCACGGATACGAATCCCGGCGAAGGTTTCGAAACTGGCGCCCATGTCGGGATTGAAATTACTCGCCGCCTCAAGCAGTCCGACCATACCCGCCTGGATCAGATCGTCGATCTGTACCGTCGGCGGCAGGCGATTAAGCAGGTGATAGGCAATTCTTTTGACCAGCGATGCATGGCGAACAATCTGGTCACTTTCTCCCAGACTCTCGACCTCGGCATACATCGCGTGTCCGTTCATAGGCGATCTTCCTGCGCATTGAAATTAACCAGGCGCTCGATGAAGAATTCGAGGTGCCCTTCCATATCACTCGGAGTCGGCCACTGCTGTGTCTTTTTGGCGATTTGTTTGAAAGCCAATGCCGAGGGACTCCGCGGAAAGGCTTCGACCACTGATTTTTGTTTCTGCACCGCTTTCTTAAGGTTATCGTCGTAAGGCACGCTACCCAGGAAATCGAGCGTAACATCGAGAAACTTTTGCGAAACCCGTGCCAGCTTGTTGTAGAGCTCCCGGCCCTGCTGTGCGCCATGCGCCTGGTTCGCCAGTACGTGAAAGCGTTCCACGCCGTAATCACGATTCATTACCTTGACCATCGCGTAGGCATCGGTAATCGAGGCCGGTTCGTCACAAACCACAACGATCACCTCGCGTGCCGCACGCGTGTAGCTGACGACACTGTCGGAAAGCCCTGCCGCGGTATCGATCAGCAAGGTGTCTACCGGTTCGGTCAATTCGGAAAACGAACGGATGACACCCGCATTCTGGGCTGGCGTCAGATCTGACATCGATGCGATACCGGAGGATGCCGGAATGATCTTGATACCAGCCGGGCCATCGATAATAGTTTCTTCAAGTGAGCATTCACCATTGATGACATGCGAAAGATTGAGTCCCGGGCTCAAACCCAGTAGCACGTCGATGTTGGCGAGACCCATATCGGCGTCCATCAACATAACCCGCTCACCGCTTTGCGCCAGGGTTACCGCGAGATTGACCGTGACATTACTTTTGCCCACGCCGCCCTTGCCACTGGTGACCGCGATCACCCGCACCGGATGTTGCGATTTCATTTGTCTAATACCTTGCGCCTGATCCATTGTCTTTCCTATGCTTGATTCTTGTTAATGATGTGGTTGTAACGCACCGCTAACGCTTCCTGATCGAACTGCTCGCCATAGCGCTGCATCAAGGCAACCGCCTTGCTGATCAGGCGATGACTCTTGGCGGGTTCCAGATCCTCAGGTACCTTCTGCCCGGTGCCACAGTAAGCCAGTGCTAACTGATGGCGAATCGAGGTCGTAATGATTCCGCCGAGACTGGCTGCCTCGTCCAGCTTGGTTACAATGGCACCGGCCAGTTTGACCTTGTTGAAATTGAGAATGGTCTGGTTTAGCACTGCCAGTTGAGTATTTGCCGATAGCACCAGGTAAGGCTCGATCTCCGGTGAACCCAGCTGCAGGCGATGAAACCGTTCGCTCAGGCCCAGGTCACGCTGGCTCATGCCGGCCGTATCGATCAGCACCAGTTTTTTGTCGCTCAACATGTCCAGCCGATCGCAAAGTTCTTCACTGTTTGCTGCCATCAACAGGGGCACTTCCAGCAACCGCGCATAATGCTGCAACTGTTCCTGTGCCCCGATCCTGAACTGGTCGGTGCTGATCATCGCAACCGAGCGTTTGCCATGCGCCTGCACAAAGCGCGCTGCCAGTTTGGCGATCGTGGTGGTTTTGCCCACCCCGGTCGATCCGACCAGTGCAATACGACCACCCTCGGCAAGCAGATCACGCCGGTTAGCTGGAATACAACGAGCTATCAGGCCGAGCAAGCGCTGCCAGACCTTATGTGGGTCGTCGCTCAGTTCGCCAAGGTGTGACATCACGGTTTCACATACGTCCACCCCCAATCCCATTTCTGACATCAGGTTCAGCAATACCGTACGAACCGGGTGCTTTTGACTGAATCGATCCCACTGCAATACGGATAGTTGGCTCTCCATCAGATCACGCAGATTTTGCAGCTCAATCTTGACTTCATCGATGACCGGTTTTTCAGTAGCAGTCCGCACCGGGGCGGGATTCGGTTTTGCAAGCACCGCTTTTTTGGCGACCTGTCTTTTTGGCGCGGCCCTGGTGACAGGTTTCTTTGCTACGACCTTGGCAGCAGGCCGGGATTTGCCGCGCGAATTTGCGACAGCAGCCCTGACCTCGGCTTCATTCGGCCGCTTCACGGGTGCAGGTTTGATCGGCGCGACAGGCGCCTGGGTAACCACCGCGGCAGGTGCAGTTCGCGCTTTATCCTGGCTCCCGGCGACGGGACCCAGCGTGGGTTCCCTGCGCCCATCATTTAACATCGTACCGACCCAGGCATCGCTGGCGACATCGTTGTTATGGACAGCGGCCGTTTCAACGACCTGCAACTCGCGTCGTGGTGCCGGTGCGACGGCGGCCATACTTGCAATCGTGGCCTCGTCGAAATCGATTGCCGACAGGATTTCAACACCGCCCGGTACCTTTTTATTACCCAGAATCACCGCGTCGGGGCCCTGCTCCTGTTTAACCAGCTGCAGCGCATCGCGCATGGTGGGTGCAAATGTTCGTTTAATTCTCATTACCAGTCCTCACTTCACTACCTGTCAGGGCTTCGGGGCCACCAACGCTGGCGACGACCCGTAGTTGTTTGTCGTCCGGTACTTCGTCGTAACTAAGTACATGCAGTCCCGGAATCGCATGACGTACCATTCGAGCCAGGAAAGTCCGCAGACTTTGCGATACCAGCAATACCATCGGTTCACCGCGTGCCTGCTGATTTTCAGCGGCCTGTTTTAACGAGCTGTGTATCATTTGCGCCAATCCCGGTTCGAATGCCATTACGTTACCGTCCTGTCCCTGAACAGATTGAAGCAAAATCTGTTCCAACGAGGGGTGTAGGGTCATAACAGTGAGCTCTGACGCCATTCCGAAGATACTTTGCACGATCTGACGACCCAGGCTAATGCGCACCAGGGCGCTCAGTGCGCCGGCATCTTGACTCTTGCCACCGTGTTCTGCCAAGGTTTCGGCGATACTGCGTAAATCCCGAATCGCAATCTGTTCCTGCAGCAGGTTTTGCAAAACCTTGACGATTACGCTCAGTTCGAGCGGTTTCGGCGTCAGTCCGTCCACCAGTTTGGGCGAGCTGCGCTTCAACACTTCGAGCAGCTCCTGTACCTCTTCGTGGCCGATCAATTCGTGGGCGTTGTCCTGTAACAACTGGCTTAAATGCGTGGCGATTACAGTCGATACGTCGACCACGGTGTAACCCAGCGTCTGTGCATGGTCGCGTTGCGAGGGTTCGATCCAGTAGGCTTCGAGACCAAAGGCCGGATCCTGGGTACGAGTACCGCTCAATTCGCCATAAACCGTACCCGGATTGATCGCCATATCCTTACCCGGTTGCACTTCTGCCTCACCCATCGGCACGCCGAGCAGGCTCAGGCGATAGCTGTTTGGCGATAAATCAAGATTATCGCGGATATGTACCGGCTGGATCAGGAAACCCAGCTCCTGGGATAGCTTTTTGCGCACACCCTTGATACGAGTCATCAATTCGCCGCCCTGGCGGGCATCTACCAGTGGAATCAAACCATAGCCAACTTCAAGACCGATGATGTCGACCGTCTGCACATCGTCCCAGCTCAATTCCTTTTGTTCGGGACGTGACTCGATATCTTCGGGCTCTACCTCGACCAGTTCTCCCTGCTGCTGCTTACGATGCAACACGTAAGCGAGGCCCCCGGCCATTGCGGCAATGGTCAGAAACGCGGCATTGGGCATCCCCGGGATCAATCCCAGCAACGCCATGATCGTGGCAGACACGACCAGTGCGCGCGGATTATCAAACATCTGGCTGAAGACCTGGCTCGACATGGCTTCCGAGGTGGAAACCCGGGTAACGATGATCGCGGTCGCAGTTGACAGCACCAGCGACGGAATCTGCGCTACCAGGCCATCACCGATGGTAAGCAAGGTGTAGTTGCGTACCGCAACCCCGGCTTCGAGATCGTGCTGGAACACACCAATCGAAAGCCCACCAATTATGTTGATGAACAGGATTAGAATTCCGGCGATGGCATCGCCCCTGACGAACTTGCTGGCACCATCCATGGAACCATAAAAATCAGCCTCCTGGGCTATTTCGCTACGGCGATGACGCGCTTCATCCTGGGTGCATAGACCGGCGTTCAAGTCGGCATCGATGGCCATCTGTTTGCCTGGCATTGCATCCAGCGTAAAACGTGCGCTGACTTCCGAGACCCGTCCGGCGCCCTTGGTCACCACGACAAAGTTGATGATGACGAGAATGGTGAAAACCACCAGGCCCACGGCATAGTTGCCACCGATAACAAAGTCGCCAAAGGCTTCGATTACCTTACCTGCTGCCGCCGTACCCGTATGACCTTCAAGTAGCACGATACGGGTCGAGGCGATATTCAGCGCCAGGCGTAACAGCGTGGCGACCAGTAAAATGGTCGGGAACACGGTAAAATCGAGTGGCCGCAGCGCATACACCGACACCAGCAACACCACCAGCCCGAAAGTAATATTGAAGGTAAACAACAAATCGAGGGCCATCGGCGGCAACGGAATCACGACCATCGCCAGCATCATGATCACTATCAGCGGTGCGGCAAGACCCTGGGCATTGAATCCCCGTAGTTGAGCGCTTAAGGTTTCGCCTGTCATCTAGACTTCCTCGTCGGTGGGCATGTAGGGGCTGGGGCGATCCGGTACTTCAGTTCCCTGTTCACGCGCAGTGCGTAGCTGGAATACGAAGGCCAGTACCTGTGCCACCGCAAAATACAGCTGCCCGGGAATTTCCTGGTCCAGTTTGCAGTTAGCGTAAAGCGCGCGTGCCAGCGGCGGTGCCTCGAAAATCTCGATCTCGTGAAACGCGGCGATTTCCCTGATCTTGAGAGCGATTAAATCCTTACCCATCGCCAGCACCAGGGGTGCGGCCATGCTGTCGTGATTGTATTTAAGCGCTACCGCGTAATGCGTCGGATTGGTAATAATCACGTCGGCATCCGGCACCGCTTCCATCATCCTGCGTTGCGCCATTTCCTGTTGCAGTTGCCTGACCTTGGATTTGACCTCGGGCTTACCCTCGGTGTCTTTCATTTCATCGCGCACTTCCTGCAGGGTCATCTTCAGTTTTTGCGAGTGATCCCAAAGCTGGAAGGGTACGTCGATTGCGGCTATCAGAACCAGGGTCGAAGACACCACCAGGAAGCTGACGCCCAGTAACCAGGCACCGTTTTCCAGCGCCAGTGCCAGCGACTGCGACCCCAGCCCGAGAAATTCATCGGCCTTGCTCCACAGAAATGTGACCGCAACTACCGATACCACCAGGAACTTGGCCACAGACTTAATCAATTCCATCAAACCCTTCGACGAAAATATACGCTTGAGTCCGCTCAGTGGGTTGATACGATCCCCCTTGAAGGCCAGCGCTTCGAAGCTGAATGACCAGCCGCCGATGGCCAATGGCGTAAATATCGCGACCACCGTCATAAGAAACATGAACGGGCCGATCGCGGTGAGGGCTTCGGAGACTGCGATAGCAAACTTTTCGAACAGGGCATGCCGCGAAAAGACTTCGTCACGCGTCAAGGTGAAGCCCTGCTGCATGAAACTCGAAATATGGCTAACCATATGCGACCCCATGAACAACAGGCCCAGCGCACCGAAAACCATAATGGTCATACTGTTGAGTTCTTTCGAACGCGGCACCTGCCCCTTTTGCTTCGCGTCGCGAAGTTTTTTCGGGGTCGGTAGTTCCGTCTTTTCCTGACCGGAGTCGCTCTCGCTCGCCATATCCGCCCGTCCTTATGGAGTCACAATGGATTGCGACAGTTGCATTGCCTGCAACATCAGTTGATTGATCCGCGGTAAAAATCCGGGGATCACCAGTAGCAAGATGATAAAGCCCATGAACATGGTGACCGGAAAACCAACCGAAAATATATTCAACTGCGGCGCGGCGCGAGTCATGACACCCATTGACAGGGTAATGACCAGCATCGAGATTAACGCCGGAATTGCGATCCACAGGGCACCGATAAACATTTGACTGCCCCAGGCAAACAACGACCAGAAACTATCGCGCCCCACCCCGGTAGGAGAAATCGGTAGACTCTGAAAACTACTCACCACCAGCTGGATCAGCATCAGATGACCGCCCAGCGCCAGGAACAGCAAGGTCCCGATAATAATAAAAAACTGCGATACCATGGGCACGTTGACGCCGTTGGTGGGATCAACCATCGACGCAAATCCGAGACCCATTCCCAGGGCGATCGCTTCACCCGCAATCATCAGCGCACCGAAAACCAGCTGCATGGTAAATCCCATCGACAGACCAATCAGAATTTGTTGCATAGAGATAAACAGCCCCTGCAGAGATAACGCCTCGACCTGGGGTAACTCGGGCAATAACGGCAGCACCAGCACCGACAACACCAGGGTCATGATAACTTTGATCCGTGTCGGCACCAGTCGCGTGCCGATAACCGGCATCGCTATCAACATTGCGCCGATACGCATCATCGGCCAGACCAATGATCCGACGAATGCTGTTGCCTGGGCAAAATTGAAGTCCATCCGTCGATTACCCGATCAAACCAGGAATATTGAGGTACAGACGCCGCGTGAAGCTCAACAGGAGGTTGAGCATCCAGGGTCCGGCGACCAGAATCGACAACAGCAGGACCATGAGCTTGGGAATAAAACTCAGCGTCTGTTCATTGATCGAGGTTGCAGCCTGGAACATCCCGATGATCAGGCCGATACCGAGCGCCGAAAGTAACATGGGCGCGGCAATCATCGCGATCAGGTAAAGCGCCTGCTGGGACAGGTCAATGATCATATCGGGAGTCATATCATCCAGCCAGCATAAAACTCGAAGCCAGGGTCCCCATGATTAGCGCCCAGCCGTCAACCAGCACAAACAACATCAACTTGAAGGGCAGCGAAATAATCATCGGTGACAGCATCATCATACCCATCGACATCAATACACTGGCGACTACCAGGTCGATAACCACGAACGGAATAAATATCAGGAAACCGATTTGAAAAGCCGTCTTCAGTTCGCTGGTGACAAAGGCAGGCATCAGCAAGGTCAATGGTGTCTTTTCCGGGGATTCGATTTCGGTCACGCCGGCGATATCGGCAAACATTCGAATATCGGTTTCACGAGTCTGCGCCAGCATAAATGTTTTGAAGGGCTCAGTTGCCGCACGCATCGCGTCAATGGCCGACATCGAACCGTTCAGGTAAGGTTCGATCGCCAACTGATAAGTCTGCTCGAATACCGGTGACATGATGAACAGCGTCAGAAACAGGGCCAGCCCGAGAATAATCTGGTTGGATGGTGTTTGTGCAGTACCGAGCGCCTGGCGCAGAATAGATAGCACGATAATGATACGGGTGAACGAAGTCATCATCAGCAGGATTGCCGGCAACAGGGTCAGCATCGTCATTAGCGCCAGAATTTCGAGGGTCACCGTATAGGTTTGACCATCGCCATTGCCACCATCGACAGAAATGGCTGGAATGCCGACCGATTGCGCCTGCACTTCGGGAATCGCCACTAGCAAAAACAGGCCAAGCAGGTATTTCATGAATCCTCCCGCTCGCCCATTAGTCGACTGAGACGGGTGGCAAAAGATGATGTTTCATGCGGTTCACCGGGCGCGTCCAACGGCACCGCCAGGGTATGCAGTTTTTCGATATGCCCCGGGGTCAGGCCGAGCAGAATCTGTTCTTCTCCTACCTGCAACAGCACGATTCGATCGCGCGTCCCGATCGAAAGCCCCGCGATAATCCTGATCAGGCCGTTTTGTGATTGCTGGTTTAGATTGAATTTTTTAACCACCCAGGCAAGCACGAAAATAACCAGCACGACAAGTAACAGGCCGCCGGTCAACTTCAGCAAATAGGGCGACGAGAGTGGTTCCAGCGGCACGGTCTCCAGGGGCCCGGACTGAGCCTGCAGCGCGCCGCAGAATAACCCGCCGAATAGCAATAACCAGCGCATCAGCGTAGATTCTTGATCCGGTCGGCTGGGCTGACGACGTCCGTCAGGCGTATGCCAAACTTCTCGTTAACCACGACGACTTCGCCATGCGCGACGAGGGTGCCGTTTACCAGCACATCCATCGGTTCACCCGCGAGTCGATCGAGTTCGACGATAGAACCCTGGTTGAGCTGCAGCAAGTTGCGAATGCTGAGCTGGGTACGACCGATTTCCATGCCCACGGTTACCGGAATGTCGAGGATAACATCGAGCTTGACGTCTCCTGATTCCGGGTTGGCGGTATCGTTTAACCGCTTCGCTTCAACCTGCCGAAAATCATCATCTCCACCGACCTCGGCAACTGCGCCGTCGGCAGCCAAATCTTCGGCCATTTCATCCTGATCCACGGCCTGTTCTGTTTCATTGCTCATAGTAGTCTCCTACGGACTAATCGTGGTGCGTAATAGCGTTTTTGATGTCTTCGTTCTCGGGGTCGTAGATTTCGACAATTTCTTCTACCTTGACCGCGGCATTGCCCTGATGCTCACCATATTGACCGCGGATAATCGGCATGTCCTCGGCGAGAATCATCACCTGTTCGGGTAAATCGAAAGGAATAATGTCACCGGCCTTGAAATTGATTAAATCGGAAACCGGTAGCTGCTTTTCTACAAACAGGGCTTGCATGTTGATCTTGGCGTGCATTAATTCTTCCTTCAGCAGAATCGCCCAGCGTTCATCGATATCGCCATGGTCACTCTGCACACCAGTATCAAGCAGGGTACGAATCGGTTCGATCATCGAATAGGGATAAACCACGTGGATGTCGCCACCACCGCCATCGAGCTCGACATGGAAGCTTGATACCACGATAACCTCGGTGGGACTGACGATGGTCGCCATGCTCGGGTTTACTTCATGGTTGTGGTAATTGAAGTTCACCGCCATGACCGGTTCCCAGGCTTTCACCAGGTCTTCAAAACAGATATGAACCACCTTTTCGATCACGCGCAATTCGGTGCTGGTGAATTCACGTCCCTCGATCTTGGCGTGAATCGTGCCATCACCACCAAAAAAGTTGTCGACCAGGACGAACACCAGCTTGGGATCGAGCATGATCAGCCCGGTACCGCGCAGAGGAGCCATTTTTATCATGCTCAAACTGGTAGGTACGAACAAGGTCTGGATATATTCGTTAAACTTGACCATCTCGATGCCGTTAACCGAAATTTCCGGCGATTTGCGCAACATGTTGAAAAAACTGATACGAAAGTAACGGGCAAAACGTTCGTTGATCATTTCCAGTGTCGGCAGTCGACCACGGACTATGCGTTCCTGGTTGTTGAAATCGAACGGTCTCGCTTCGCCGTCGTACTCACCATCTTCTGATGAAGTATCAATAGCGCCTTCATCGACGCCACCCAGCAACGCATCGACTTCATCCTGACTGAGAATATCGGTACTCAAGACATTCCCCTATTGCATCACGAAGCTGGTGAAAAATACGTTATCGACCTCGCCACCTGAGCCATGCTGATTGATAACCGTCTGTACCGTGTCCAGCGCCGACTTCTGCAGGCGTTCCTTGCCTTCTGCCGCACGTAATTCAGCCGAGCTCTGTTTACCAAACAGGACCAGCAGGTTGTTGCGAATCAGCGGCTTGTGTTTTTCCAGATCTTTGGCAACATCGTCATTGAAGGTCAGCACCTGCATCGATATCTGTAGAAATCCAACCGGATCTTCCGGTGCCAGGTTGACGGTAAAGGCTGGCTTCAGATCGACGTAGCTGGGGTCGTCACGAGAAGGTTCAGCTGTCTCGCTAACCTCGGCCGTTTCGTCGTCGCCGCCGACAATCAACAAGGTGCCGCCGATCGAACCACCGATCAGCAACAATGCGCCCAGGATAATAAAAACCAGTTTCTTCTTACCGCCGCCCGTTACTTCAGCTTCAGCTTCAGCCTGCTGTTCTTCTTCCGCCATTTCGTAAAGTCTCTAAATATACCGATACCAAAGGCAGAGCAATTCCTATGCCAACTAATTTAATCGTTATTTTTCAATTAGTTAAATTAGTCTCGGACTGGGTAGACAGTTTTTTGACAGGGCTTTCCCGGCGTAGAGACAATAACTTGTCACAGTAGATAGAGGGGGCGTGTCCCTAGCAGATTGTAACCCCGACAAAAAAATTGCGGCGCGAACGCCACAATAAGGGGGTAATCAGGCAAAAGTATCGACTAGACCTTCACCAATGAAATAACTGGCTTGCTGATGATCTGCAGCCTGTTCCTGGCCGCTATTATCGTCCTGCTCAGGGTTCGTATTTGCTGTTGTCTGCGAGCGAGCCTGTTGCTGGTCCTGGCGCTGCGAAACATCGACATTTACGTTCTGGTATCCACTTTCCTGCAGAAAATCACGCAGCCGAATCGAAGCCGAATCGATCAGGTCGCGAGTCTGTGCAGTCTGTGTCTGGATTACAATCGTGGTTGCATCATCCGCCATTTTTATCTGCACATCGAGTTTACCCAGGGCCGGCGGATCGAGCCGAATGGTCGCGGTGTTTTGCTTTTGATTGACCATCCAGTTGATGCGCTCACTGAGGCCGTTGCTCCATTCGTTCGCATCGGCATTGCGGGTCAGACTCATCGACTCGAGCTGGGGTGGCAGCGGGTTATGCTGGCTGGCCGAGGTAACATTAGCTGCGCCTGTTATTGGCGCAGCAGTTGTACTGCCAGTAACGCTCGAACCGGGTTGTTGAGAAGCATTTACGGCGTTCTGAACAGGTAACTCACTGACACGGTTTTCGATGTTAGCGATCATCTCACGCGCCGCAACGGGTTGGCTGCTGAGCCCATTGTCTCTGCTCAGGATAGCCCTGTCTGCGGTAGCTTCAGCAGCAGGTGAGGTAACCTGAGCCGCGCCCTCTCTTGCATTATTGACGACTCTGCTGGCAATCTCCGGCGCTTCCTCAAGTCTGAACTCGCGTCCTGCGATCACCGGCGCCGCAGGAGATTGCGGCATTGACCCCGGCGCAACCTCAGGCCTGGAAGGCGACAGCTCTGCCGCGGCTACCAGTTTATGCGTCGCTCCAGCTTCCCCGGATCGCCCATGGTCGGTAGCCTGCTTGACCTCTACCGGTATTGCCCTGGCAACTGTCAGCATGGATTCCGCTGACGCAACTTTTTCTGTCAGGATAGACGGGCCCGCGTCTGCCGGCGCGAGCGCGGGATTCACCTGTTGAAGAATATTCGTGTCGGGCTGCGTTAGTATCTCTGCTGGTTGACCTTGCATCGCTGTAACATCGACCGGTCTGATCACAGGCGGGGTTATGGCGGTCGTCATAGGAGTCTCTACAGACCTTTCGAGCATGCCTGGATCAACTGTACCGGGGGGCCTTTCCGGCGGCAATTGATTTCCGCCAACAGGCAAGAGTTCGCCCGCTTCCATCTCCCGGGATGCAGCTGCGATCAGCTCTGAATCAGGTTTACGCGGACCTGCAAGCAGGCTATTCAGATGATCCAGCGATACCGCTGAAGCCCCGTCTGCAGCAGCTGGAATCTGCGTCAGTGGTTCCCGCTGTGGTGGTATCGGGGCCACCTCCAGGGCTACTGCAGAAGCTTCAGCCTGAAGCGGGTCATTTCCAAAATATTCTTTAAATTCAGCTATTTGACCACCTTCAGCGACCACTTCGGGAAACTGTTGATGAAACATTCCGGCAAAGTTATCCGCGCCTGAATCCGCCACCGCGGGGATTTCCTGCACATCAAGGGTTAGCGAGCGTAAATCGGTAAGCATTATGTTCATGTAGTCATCCAGTCGGTTCCTGTTACTCAATAACTTTCAAGCTATTGAACAGAGTGAATGCATCATGCGTGCCAGTTTTACAAAATAGATTTATCGACGGTTATTGTTACGCTGGGTGAATTCGTCGAGTGCTTTCTGCTCCCTGCGCTCCTGCTCTGCAAATTCCTGCTTTTGCAGCTTATCGACGACCTTGTGAATTACCTTCGAATCGATGCGGGTCGCATTCCAGGCCTCACGCTTCTGCTCTACTTCACGTTGACGCATTTCGACCACTTCCATCTGCCGTTCAATGGTTTCATCGAGCTGTTGCATGAAGCGGTTGAACTCCTGCAGTTCGAGCGGGGTAAATACTCCAATATCCTGTTTCTTCTTTTGCAGGTACTCGAGCTTGTAATCCTGCAACTGGGCCTGTCGAACCTGTTCGATCTCAAGCAAGCCCTGGCTCTGGGCAACTTGTTGCAAGGCTTGTTGCTCCTTTTTATCGGTATGCTGAACGACTGGCCGCAGGCGCCTGGTCCGGGTCATCTGCTACCCGGCCTGTGTCATGTTCAATTGCTGGTCCACCAACGCGTCAACTGCCTGCGGTTCATCTTCCTCACCGGTGTCGTTCAGCACTAGAGCCAACTGGGTACGACTGGCGTCAAAACTCACGGCTTGATTCATGTCCTGGGCGATGAAGTCAACCATTTGTGGATGCATGCGAATAGCTCGATCGATATTTGAGTCAGCCCCTGGCTGGTAGGCGCCAACGCTGATCAGGTCACGGTTTTGCTGGTAGAGACTGTAGAGTCGTTTGAAATTCTGTGTCCAGCCCATATGTTCTGATGTCGTGATCTGGGGCGTCAGACGGCTGATCGAGGATTCGATATCTATCGCTGGATAAATGCCGGTTTCGGCCAACTCGCGCGATAACACAATGTGTCCATCCAGTATCGCGCGGGCCGCGTCCGCAATCGGATCTGCATGATCATCGCCTTCCACCAGGACCGTGTAAAAAGCGGTGATCGAGCCGGCATTCCGGGCGCCGTTACCAGCCCGCTCGACTAGCTGCGGCAGACGTGCGAAAACCGATGGCGGATAACCCTTGGTTGCCGGTGGTTCACCGATGGCGAGCGCAATTTCACGCTGCGCCTGGGCAAATCGGGTGAGTGAATCCATTAACAACAATACGTTTTTACCCTGATCACGGAAATACTCGGCAATGCTGGTAGCCTGCATCGCGCCATGGATACGCATTAGCGGTGAAGCGTCCGCCGGTGCGGCAACCACAACGGCCTTGCGCAATCCCTGCTCACCCAAAATTTCCTGAACAAATTCCTTTACCTCGCGGCCGCGTTCGCCTATCAAACCGACCACGACGATATCGGCCTCCGTGTAGCGTGTCATCATCCCCAGCAGCACCGACTTGCCTACCCCGCTACCCGCAAACAAACCCATGCGTTGCCCCCTGCCAATCGGGCATAGCGCATTTATTGCGCGTACGCCAACATCGAGTTCTTCGTGAATCGGGGTTCTTAGCAGCGGATTGATTTCCTTACCCTGTAATGGAATTTTCTGCCTGGCGCGCAACGGTCCTTTCTCGTCCAGTGGTCGGCCACGTCCATCGATCACCCGGCCTAACAATTCCGGGCCAACGACAACATCCGAACTATGCTGGGTCGGAATTACGCGCGCGTTCGGTACCAGTCCGCGTACCTCGGAGGTCGGCATCAGGTACAGGCTATCGCCGGAAAATCCGACGACTTCGGTTTCGACTCTCGCGCCACCGGAATTGACCACATCACAACGTGCACCGATTGGCGCCTGGCAGCCAACTGCCTCGAGGGTCAAACCGACCATGCGCGTTAACACGCCTTCGACTACGGGCCTGGCATGATGTTTCGCCTCGCTACCGACCCGCGCCAGTGACGTCATCCAGTCCCGGGTCGACTTTTCGATTAACGGATCGCGCATCAGTCCTGCTCCCTCTCACCGCCCAGCACCGACGCGGCGAGTGCAGACAATCGGTTCTCGAGAGTTGCGTTGATGGTTGACGGTGGCGCACTGACTTCGCAGCCGCCACGCGTGATCATCGGATCTTCGATCAATTTCCAGCTATGTTCTTCGGTGCTGGATTCCATCGACAACGCATTGCGTACCAGCCTGGCATCTTCGGGATGCAGCATGATCGAAATATTGCGCGTATTACCCGGCAGCAATTGCACAGAATCACGGATCAAGCCGATTATTTCGCCCGGCTCGAGCTTAAGCTCGCGCCGCACCAGCTGTTGCGCCAGGGTTACCGCGAGCTGGGTCAATTGATGTTCAATATCTTCGTTCAGCGCTTGCAGGGGGTGCTCGAAAAACTCAATCAGCTGCAGTAACCGCTGCTGCAACTCCTGCGCCTGTTGTTGCGCCCGCAGCTGTCCCTGCTGGAAACCTTCTTCCTCGGCCTGCGCTCGCCACTGATCGATATCTTTAGCGGTAGGTATCGAGGCTTCATGTTCCTCGCGATGACGAATCACACGACTGGGGTCGGATTCCATCACCGGCGCGCGCCATTTCTCGACCTCTTTTTTTGCCATCATTCCAGATTTACTCACTTGGTTTTTTAGGTCAATGCTTGCAGAAGCCTGCTTAAACCATTTCCTCGCCACCTCCGGAAAGTACAATCTCCCCGGATTCTTCGAGCTTGCGAGCCACATCAAGAATTTCCTTCTGGGCAGCTTCGACTTCGCTGAGTTTGACTGGACCCTTGGCCTCCATATCTTCAACCAGCATTTCTGCCGCGCGCGAAGACATGTTTTTGAGGAACTTCTGCTTCATTTCTTCGTCGACACCCTTCAACGCCAATGACAGCAGATCGGTAGATACTTCACGCATCATGGTCTGGATGCCACGATCGTCGACATCGCGCAGATTCTCGAACACAAACATCATGTCTTCAATCTGGGCAGCGAGGTCTTCGTTCTCGGTACGCACCTGTTCCATGAGTTTGCTTTCTATCGGCGTATCGAGGAAATTCAGAATACTGGCTGCGGTTCTCTGACCACCAACCATCGACGACTTGACGTTCTCGTTGTCGGTAAAATAACGCTCCATAATCGAGTCAAGTTCCTTGATCGCCGCCGGTTGCACACCTTCCAGCGTGGCAATCCGCATCAATATTCCGGCACGTGTACTTTCCGGCAAAAACGTAAGCACCTGCGCCGCGCTATCCGGTTCAAGATATGACAGCACGATGGCAATAATCTGCGGATGTTCGAGACGGATAATTTCAGCTATCGACTTGGGATCCATCCATTTCATTGATTCCAGTCCGTTGCTGCCGCTCCCCATCAAAATTCGATCGATGACATTGCCAGCCTTATCGCCCAGGGCTTTTTCCAGCATGCCCCGGATATACGAGTCATTACCAATTCCGAGGGCGGTCTGGGACTCGAGCACATCAAAAAAATTATCGATCACATGTTCTACTGTCGGTCGTGATATGTCGTGCATGGTCGCCATCGTCGAGCCAACCATCTGCACCTCTTTGGGACTCATGTGCTGCAGAATCTCGGCCGCGACGTCTTCACCCAGAGTCAGCAGTAAAACACCTGCCTTTTCCGCACCCCCAACCGACGTAGATGCCGTATCTTGTTGATCTTCAGCCACTATTCTTCACTCACCCAGTGTTTCATTACGTTTGCAACCCGCGCCGGATCATCCATCACCATCGAGCGCGCCATGTCTACTTTTTGCTCATAGGTAGCATCCTTGCGTCTTACCATCGCCGCCGCGTTGTTGGGATCATCGGCAAGATTAGGAATACCGGCAAACTGCTGCTGACCCGGCATACCCTGTTGCATCGGCATCGGCGCGCCGAGGGTTTGCACTCCATTCGCGCCTGCATCTCCCGCACCGCCACCAGTTTCGGCATCACTACTTTTTAACGACAGCGAACGCAGCGCCGGGCGCACAAAAATAAAGTATACGGCTATCAAACCAAGCGCGCCGAGCACCTGCTTGATCAGGTTGACGATCCAGGCTTCGTTGAGCAGGCTTTGCCAGGCAGGTACAACTTCAGCTTCGGGCGCTTCAATTTCTAAAAATGAAGTACTGATGATGCTGACCGAGTCACCCCGATTTTCATCGAAGCCGATCGTTTCCTTGACCAGCTTATCGAAACTTGCGATTTCTTCAGCGCTGTAGGGTTCTTTGGAGACACTGCCGTCGTCCGCCGTCACCTGCTTGTCGTCGATGATTACCGCAACCGACAGGCGCTGCACGCTGCCGACCGGATTGCTGGTATGGCTGATGACACGGTCAACTTCAAAATTGCGCGTTGACGAACGGTTCTGGTTTGGCGCGTATTCCTCGGTACCGATAGTCTGGTCGCCGTCACCGGTTTCGACCTCGGGCGCTACTTCGCCTCCGATCCGTCCGGTACCGGGCGGCTGGTTGCTGAGTGCTCCGGGAATACCAAGCGCCTGCGCAAAACCGCCGATAGCTTCTTCACTGAATTGCTCGCTACGAACGACGCTGCGTTCCGGGTCGTAGGCCTCGCGTGTCGACTCGACCGCAGAAAAATCAAGCTGCGCCGCAACCTGTGCATTCACCTTGCCTTCGCCGACAATGGGTTGCAGTAAATTAATGATGCGATCGGCAAAGTTATCTTCGAGTTTGCGCGAATAGTCGAACTGCCTGGTGGTTAACGACATGCCTTCGTCTTTTTCATCGGTCAACAGACGACCGAACTGATCGACGACCTTGACCTGCGAACTCTCCAGCATGGGTATACTCGAGGCTATCATCTGCACGACTGCCTCTACCTGCCCCGCATTCAATACCCGCCCGGGATGGAGCTTGACCACTACCGACGCACTGGGTTTGGTACGGTTACGAATGAAAATCGATTGTTCAGGGATCGCCAGGTGAATACGTGCTTTGTCAACCGCGCGAATCGACTCCACCGAACGCACCAGCTCGGCTTCTAGCGCATGGTTATAGCGCGCGTTCTCGATAAACTGACTGGTGCCAAGGCCCTGATCCTGCTGTAGCATTTCGAGACCCTTGGCAGTCCCGTCAGCCAAACCCTGTGAAGCCAGTAACAGGCGAGCTTCGGATAAGCGGTTCTGATCGACCAGCAGCGTGCCACTGGTGGCGTCGAGTTTAAAATCGATATCCCGTGACATCAGGGCATCGGCAACCTGGGCCGCATCCTTACCCGACATATTGGTGTAGAGCGGTGAATAATTCGGTTCGGCGGTCCATAACACGACTACCATGCCAATCGCGACCGCGGCAGCGAGTCCGATCAGCTTGCCGAAATGGCGTACCGCCCGCGATTGGGCCACGGCATCAATTGGATTTATCTGGCGTGGCGCAACGGCGACTACCCCTTGTCCATCCGGACCGGTCAGCATTTGCTGATTTGCGGTTGCTTCAGCCATCGTTTACACCGGCATGTTCATGACATCCTGATACGCGCTCAGGAGCTTGTTACGTACCTGGGTCAGGGCTTCGAAGGAGACGCGGGATTTCTGTACCGCGATCATGACTTCGGAAAGATCAACGTTTTCGCCCGTTTCAAATGCCCGGGCCAACGATGTTGCCTGCATTCCGGTTTCATTTACCTGGCTAATTGCCTGTTGCATCAAGTCACCAAAACTCGGACTCTGTTCCGGCTTTATCTCGGGCTGCATTGCCTGGCCCCTGGCCAACGATTCGAGTGCCTGCATCTGATTTAACAATTGGTTCTGTGTGTTACTGATCATGAAATTTCCTACCGGTCGATTTCTTGACGAATTTGGCCCTGATTTCAGCATCAGGCGCAAAACCGTTAACTTTTTGACATATAGTCGTTTTAAACCACCCTTTTCGGGCCTTGTTAGCTAGTGAGCAACAATCGCGCCAACTTTCTCTGATTCCTTGTCATCTATGTTGTGGCTCTGACCCCAGGCATTACGTACTAGGTTAATCGGGAACAGGGGCGCCGGTGTCACGCAACTTGGCTAACTTGTAACGCAGCGTGCGGGGGCTTATGCCGAGTTTTTCTGCCGTCTTCTTGCGACTCCCCTTGAAACTACGCAGGGTCTCGAGAATGACCTCTGCTTCACGATCGCGCAGATCCGAATGCAGCATACCGTTATCCTCGAGTAGTGGTTCGAGCGGCACCTGTTCGATGCTGGTTTCCAGCATGATGTCCTGCGGCTGGATTTCCTTGCCCTGCTTCAGGATCAATGCGCGCTGGATCACGTTATCGAGTTCGCGCACATTTCCCGGCCAGTTGTGCTGTTGCAGGACAGCACAGGCCGCATCAGAAAGCTGGATGGAATCCCCCGCCGCACGACTGTACTGGGCAAGAATTTTGCGCGCGACCGGCACGATGTCGTCGCTGCGATCGCGCAACGCGGGAATCGTGATCGGAAAAACGTTGAGTCGATAGAACAGATCTTCGCGGAAACGTTTATCCCGTACTTCCTGGCGCAGGTCACGATTGGTGGTTGCGATGATGCGCACATCGAGTTCGATAATCGAGGTACCGCCAAGGCGCTCTACTTCCTTTTCCTGCAACACGCGCAGGATCTTCGCCTGCAATGCCAGATTCATCTCGGTAATTTCGTCGAGCAACAGCGTGCCACCCTGGGCTTGCTCAAACTTGCCCATGGTCGCTTTATGCGCGCCGGTAAACGCGCCCTTTTCGTAGCCGAACAGAACCGCTTCAAGCATATTTTCGGGAATAGCGGCGCAGTTAATAGCAATAAAGGCTTGTTTGCTACGCACAGATTGCTGGTGGATGAATTTCGAGTAAACCTCCTTGCCTACCCCGCTCTCGCCATTGAGTAAAACCGTTGCATCGGTTTGTGCGACGCGTTTCGCCAGTATCACGGTTTCCTGACTCGCGGCATCAACGGCGACCAGGCTTTCATCCGTGAGTACCGGATTGCGGATTTGTTTGCGTACCGTGTTTACCAGGTTTGTCACCTCGAAGGGTTTAACCAGGTAATCTGCCGCACCAGCCTGAATGGCATCCACCGCTTGCGGTATCGAACCATAGGCAGTCATCAGGATCACCGGCACATCGAGCTGGTTTTTGCGGATCGTGGACAGCAACTCGTAACCATTACCCGGGCTCATCTGCACATCACTGAGTACCAGGGAAGCAGAGTGGCTGGCCAGAAACTGTTCCGCAGCACGGCCATTTTCAACTTCGTGGAAACTGATTTGATTGAGCTGCAGCGTATCGCAAATTGCCTCGCGCAGATCAGCATCATCTTCTACTACCAGTACATCAATCATGGTTTAGCTCCTTAAACTTTTAATTCAATTTTCTCAGGTCTTGCTGATTTGAGTTTTCATCGCCTGCCGACAAGGCAGGAAAATACGAAAACGACAACCTCGACCAGGGCGCGAAAACACCGCGATTCGACCCTGGTGGGACTCGACGACTGCCTTGACTACCGCGAGCCCTAGCCCGGTACCATCGGTCTTGGTGCTGAAAAACGGGTCGAAAATATGTGCCCGGGTTTCCCGATCCATACCGCAACCGTTATCCTTTAACGAGATCGATAACAGTCCGTGTTTGGTGACGGCAATACAGATTTCAATGCGGGGTTTACGGTCGCAGGCCTGTAACGCATTCATACATAAATTTGCCAACGCTCCGAGCAGTGCGTCCTGGTTACCCTGCAATTCCACTGCACTGTCCTGCCCCTGCATATGTAAAGTCGCTGCGCGTTGCTGCAACTGCGGCATGAGTTGTTCGTTAAGTTCACTGCACAGATCCGCTACCGTAAATCGGGTGGTGACGAACTGTCCCCCGTGTGCAAAAACCAGCATATCGTTGATCAATTTTTCAATATGACGGTTACGTGCCAGGGCTTTCTGGCAAAAAGCCTGGTGGGTCTCGTGATCGAGCACAGCATTGACACATTGCGACAGGTAAAGCATCGACGAAGCCAGCGGGGTTCTGATCTGGTGCGCGAGGCTGGCCATCATTTTGCCCATGGTCACCAGGTGCAGGTTTTGCTGCGCCGTACGCTGTAATTCGCGGGTCTGGGTAACATCACTCAGCAACAGCACCTGGCCCGGAGCATAACCCAGCGGACGCGTCGAGATGCTGAACTGCCGACCATCGGCAGTTTTCAGTTCACCCTGATCGAGTTCAGGCAAGAATACCCGCCGCACGATATCGCGCCAGGCTTGCTGCTTAAGCGGCGTCCCCAGCAACAGACGTGCACTTTCATTGGCTTCGGCAACCTTGCCATGTCGGTCCAGCACCACGACACCACCGGGGATAGCGTCAAGTAAGCGCGGATTTGCATCGTACCGGTCCAGCGCATCAGCGGGATCGAGGCGATCGACATTCTGGTTGATTTGATCGACGCTGGCGCTCAGGCTGGCTGACAGGCGATTAAACTGCTCGAATGCATATTGCAGATTCTGCAGCTCTGGTTGGTCACTATGTGGTTTCTGGCTTTCCATCCCGTAAAGGGTGCACAAGCCAAACCAGTTACAATAAAGTATTAAATATCAATAAGTTATGGTTAATTTTATTTTGAGCTGCCATAAATATGACGCTATTCGATGCGTTCGATTTCGTATTTACGCATTTTTTCGACGAGGGTGGTACGCCGCATATTCAGCATGGTCGCTGCCCTTGCGACGACATTGTTGGTTTTTGACAGGGCCTGTTCAATCAGTGAAATCTCGATATCGGTGAGATACTTTTTCATGTCGATACCGTCGCCGGGCAACTGATCGATATCGGCCGCGGGCAGGGACGCCTCAGGCCCATCCGCGGTTGTTTCAGTCGCTTCAAGGAATCCCTCGCTTTGATACTTCTCCGGTAAATCCTTGGAATCGACCACACCGTGCGGGAACAGGATTGCGAGCCGCTCGATCAGATTCGCAAGTTCGCGCACATTACCGGCCCAATGATACTGTTGCAACATTGCAATCGCTTTCTTGCTCAGCCGCACTGAACCACGATTCTCGCGCTCGATACGTGAAATCATTTCATGTATCAACAGCGGAATATCCGATTTACGTTCCCGCAGTGGTGACACTTCGATCGGGAAAACATTGAGACGATAAAAAAGATCTTCACGGAATTTACCTTCCGCAATCAACTCCTCGAGCCCGCGGTGCGTGGCCGCGATCACGCGCACGTCAGATTTTATGGTTTTGTTGCTACCCACCTTTTCATAACAGCGCTCCTGTAGCACGCGCAGCAGTTTAACCTGCATGGGTAATGGCATATCACCGATTTCGTCGAGAAAGATAACACCGCCCTCGGCCAGTTCAAAGCGTCCCTGGCGGGCACTGATCGCACCGGTAAACGCGCCCTTCTCGTGACCGAACAACTCGCTTTCAAGCAATTCAGCCGGGATGGCGCCACAGTTAATTGGCACAAACGGCTTACTGCTGCGGGATGACTGCGCGTGGATATTACGCGCAATGACTTCCTTACCAGTTCCCGAATCCCCCAGGATCAGGACCGACGCATTCGTATCGGAAACCTGGTCGATCATTAAATTGATACGTTCGATCGCATTGCTGTTACCAATCAAGGGCTGGCATTCGCGGTTTTGCATGCGGCGCTCACGTTTATTATGTTTGCGCGCCTGATCGAGAACCTGTGATAGCGAATAGTAATCGGACTGAAAACACAGGCCGGAGATAAACGGCAGTTGCACGACGATTTCGAGCGAGCTCAATTCAGATTTATCGGCCAGTAATATTACCGGGTACTGGCATTTATCCTCTTTATTACGCTCCAGGAAATACCTGGTAATATCGTCACCGCCTGTGCTGAAGATCGCGAGATAGCTGAATAATTCACGCCGTGGAATATCGGGTAATTGTTCAGGGGTTATGAGTTTGGCTTCGACCTTGATGAAGCCGAGTACGGCGAGGAAAGAATGTCCACGTGTGTGATTGGAATCGACAACTAGTACCTCGTTGCTGTCCTGACCCCCGCTATGTTCCATCATCTGCTGTCACTCCAGTTTCTGAGTTAGTTCCCAGCCAGTATTTTGACGGCCCTGGAAATTAACTTAGATTTTAGTCCAAGCTGACAATATTTCGACGGTATAAATTGAGTTTAGTAGATTAAATATTTTAATCGATCTTTGTCGATTTTATCTGGGGACCGAGTCGTTACTCAGGTAGGCCTGCGAGGCTTTTGAAGCTGTTCTAAGGCGAGTCTGCTGCATAATTACCGATTGTTTGAACAATTCCAGTTTGTCGACAACCTGCTGATTCAGGTTCTGCAAGTGCTGTGCCCTGATTAAATCTATTTGCTCGATAGATGCCGCAAATGCCTGTTCTATAAATGTTTTTCTCTGTAACTCAAGGGCACCAACACGTTCAAATTCGCCGCTGTCGAGCAGTTCAAGAATCTCATCGGTCAGCTCGATCGCTGCGTTAAGGGCTTGCTGTTTGTTCATTTTCAATAGGGGCCGTATTAAACGCCGGTCGACCGGGCATACTCGGGAATCTGCTCCCAGGCTGACTTAATCTGGAACAAAAGGTCGCTGGTTTCATTGAGCTTGGCTATATCATCGCTGATGTTGGCCTGGGTCAGAGTAATAATCATGTACTCATACAGGGCCGACAGGTTGTTCGACAGGTCACCTTCATGTGAATGGTCGAGGCAGCCATCCAGGCCCCCGATTATCGAAATAGCCTTACCGATACATTCGCCTTTCTGTTTCACAGTGCCGTGCTGGATAGCCCCTTTGGCCTGGGCGATTCGCTCAATGGCACCATTCATAAGACGCAGGATTAGTTCGTGAGGATCCGCGTATTCGATCGAACCGTTATCTGCTGACTGGTACTGGTCGACGGCTTTGAGTGCTAGGTTGGTCATTGGCTCTATCTCCATGGCATCTAGTCTAGGTTATCGTCTTGTACCCGATTTTCTTTAGCCGGAAATCGATATTAGTCATTGTTATTGATCGAGTTGGGCTTGGGGAGGTTTGCCAGCTGCTGGGTCAGGAAAAGGCTGGTCTGGTTGAACTGCGCGACCAGCGCGTCGAGCGCCGAAAACTGGCGAATCAGCCGCGCTTCGAGACTCGAGATTCGATCGTCGAGCTTGATCCGCTCGTCGACGATATCGTCCAGACCCTCGTTAATACTCTCTTCACGTGACGAGATAAATCCATCCGAATCAAGAAAGTTGGAGAGCAGACTATCGAGTCTGTCAGCCAGTCCGCGGGTCAGAGAGACTGTCCCTCTATTACCGGCTCCACCAGAAAGGAGTTCTATCGACAAACCTTTGCTATCGCCCGACAGGCTGGTCAATACCTGTCCGTTGACCGATGCGTTTACGCCGTCAATAGAAGCCACGAGATCGGTACCATCGATGCCGTTGCCGACCGTCAGGCCATATCGATTGTCGGTCTGGGGGTCGATCGCGGTAATTTCTACCGTCGATGGGGATCCGCTACTATCCGAAGTGATTACGAAACGGTCGCTGGGGACATCATAGCTCACCGTCACCGATACACCGTTCGCTACCAGCATACTCGCCGCATTGATTTGCGTCTGAATTTCGCTCGCCAGGGCATCCTCGTCAGCATAATTCCCGTTGGTCAGGGTGATGCTCCCGGTCGATAACCCGTCAACGATAAGCGTCATGTTGTTACTGTTATTCCTGACCCTGAGGTCGGTAACCGGTCCCGTACCGGTTAAGACGCCCTGTGACTCTACAGAAACCACGTTAACCGCGTAATCTCCGACCAGGGTAGCGGCAGTT
>Ga0265306_10000204_pt1 | contig 26401 bp, 27 predicted proteins | sample Helome_3_FD_192493 | JGI IMG/M metagenome (GOLD analysis project Ga0265306, IMG submission 192493) | Marine sediment microbial communities from subtidal zone of North Sea - Hel_20160420 (Illumina Assembly) | ecosystem: Environmental > Aquatic > Marine > Subtidal zone > Sediment ... | reverse complement strand
ACCGCAAGGAAGTCTACGCTACCAGCGGAAGTCTTATTACTGTGCGCATGTTCGCTGGCTGGGATTTCAAGCCAGACGAGGTCCAGCGTCCGGATTTTGCCAGGCAGGGCTATGCCCGTGGTGTACCTATGGGAGGAGACCTTACCAAGGCTCCGGCTGGCAAATCCCCTACCTTTATGATCCGGGCCTTGCGCGATCCGGACAACGCCAACCTGGACCGCATCCAGGTTATCAAAGGCTGGCTGGATGGCAAGGAAACCAAAGAAAGGATCTATGATGTTGCGGTATCAGATGGCCGGAAGATTAGTGCGGATGGCAGGTGTAAGACTCCTGTTGGCAGTACTGTTGATGTGTCCGATGCGAGTTATACCAACACAATTGGAGATCCTTTGCTCACAGCCCATTGGGTTGATCCTGATTTCGATCCCAAACAGCGTGCTTTTTATTATGTCCGGGTCATTGAAATTCCGAAACCACGCTGGACAGCTTACGACCAAAAGTTTTTCGGTATAAAAATGTCGGATGAAGTGCCCATGACCGTACAGGACAGGGCTTATACGAGTCCGATATGGTACACACCCAATTAGATAATAGTTGTAAGTGAAAAGTGAATAGTGAAAAGTGCTTGCCCGTCTGTATCCGCCTTAGGCGGAGAAGTCAGAATAAGTGAAAAGTAATAATGACTCATACTTGTTGCACCAAATATAATTAGCTCATTCTATTGAACTATTCACTGTTCACTATTCACTTTTCACTTTTCTCTTATACCTTAAAAATGGTTAACGGTTGACGGTTGACGGTCTTATTAAAAGACACTCTCCGTCCGCCGTTTACTGTCTTTGGTTTTCCAACTTCTGACCACCACTCACTGGTGCTTCAGCCTTAGCCTAGTTTCATTGCCCTCCGTTTGCCGTCTACTGTTTATCACCAACCATTCTATACCGGCAATGTACCACCTTTGTGTTATTGATGCCTATTGCTTAGTAATTTACCTTTATTCTCATGAAAAAACTATCAATTATTCTGACTGCCATTCTGATGGCACAAGTAACGACAAATGCCCAATCCAACGAGGAAGGTATAGACATGATCCAGGCCTTATTTGGCATGGACAAAAAAGAAATGTACACCAGTATTATTAAGGTCCAAGGACCTGTAGCAGATAATTTCTGGGCACTTTACGATGAATACGAGGCCAAACGCAAAGACCTGGGAAAAAACCGTATCAAATTGTTGCAGCAATATGCCGATAATTACGACACCCATTCTCAGCAACAACTAGATCAAATGATGAACGATCATATTAAACAGAAATCCAGCCTGGATAAGCTGATCAACCAGTACTACAAGAAGATCAGAAGTTCAGCCGGATCCAAAGCGGCAGCCCAGTTCCTGCAGTTGGAGAATTATATCCTGGCTGCCACTCGCCTCGATATTATGGATAATGTTCCTTTTATTGGGGAATTAGAAACACAATAAGGAAATGTAAAAACTGTATAAAACATATACTATGAAAAAACTACTTGTACTTTGCTGTATAACCATTGCGCTGAGTAGCTGCTATAAGACTCCAGACACCAGTTCGTTGTCCAACGACCTGGTTGTGGCCACCAACCGCGATTTAAGAGTCGACTTTGCCGACTTTACTACTTACCACATTTCAGACACGATTCCACGTATTACCGATAGCCCTACTGATACTATATTAGTTGGTTCGGAGGCACAGGAAATTGTGAACAAGATCAAAGAAAATATGGATGCGCGTGGTTATCAATTTGTAGAGCGCAATCAAGATCCAGATCTTGCTGTTATCCCAGCTGTCATTAGGGTTACCGCTGTAGGAACTGTATGTACTGGATGGTGGTATGGTTACCCAGGCTACTATCCTCCGGGATATTGGGGTCCCTGGGGAGGTTACTACTATCCGTATTGCGGTTTCTATAGTTACGATACAGGCTCTTTGAATATAGATTTAATGGACCTTTTGAATTCGGAAATTGATAATAACATCAGCGCTACATGGACGGCTACTATGTTTGGGTCGCTCAATTCATCGGACGATGTAAACCTCGACCGTGCTCTCACGGCTATAGACCAGGCATTTGATCAATCTCCATATATAACCACAGAATAAGTAGCTATGAAAAGAATATTATCATTTTGCATCATTGCATTCACCTTAGGCGTGAGTGCCCAGACTAATTCAAGAAATGTCAGCATTCTCGATAGAGATATGTTTATTTTAAACTGGGAGATCGCTTTTCCGACGAATAACGATTTCCTGTCTGAAACCAGTTTTGGAAATGGCAGGCTAGAATACAGGCATATGATCACGAATCAATTTGCCTATGGCATTTCAATCGGTTGGAATTCCTTTGAAGAAAATGTGGATCAGCAACTATTTGAGGAGGAAGATGGAAGTACTGCGGTATATACAGACCTAATAAGACAAGTGTATCAGGTTCCTTTTAGCGCAAACGGCTATTACTATTTTGGAGGAAATGAAGAGTTTCGGCCTTACGCAGGCCTGGGTCTGGGAGCCAATTATTCGGAACAAAAAGCGTATTTCAATGTCTTCATTGTAGAAGATTCGAATTGGGGATTTTATCTCAGACCGGAAATTGGAGCACAATATATGCTCGGCAACGGGTTCGGTTTTATTGGGTATGTAAGCTATAACTACGCCACTAATTCCAGTGAATACTTCGATATGGATTATCTGGCACATGTAGGAATCGGACTGGGAGTAATCTGGGCATTGTAAGAGGGTTAGTGGTAAATGGTATACAGCAGACGGTCGCAAGATAGGTCCTGATGGAAGGTGTAAGACCCCCGTTGGCAGTACTGTAGATGTGGCCGATGCGAGTTATACCAACACGATTGGAGATCCTTTGCTCACAGCCCATTGGGTAGATCCTGATTTCGATCCCAAACAGCGTGCTTTTTATTATGTCAGGGTCATTGAAATTCCCAAACCAAGCTGGACAGCTTACGACCAAAAGTTTTTCGGTATAAAAATGTCGGAGGAAGTGCCAATGACCGAACAGGACAGGGCTTATACAAGTCCGATTTGGTATACGCCGAATTAAGTAAAATTGATGTCGTTGGTAGGTCACTGCATTTGGTAAATGCAAGTTTATTGATGCCTATGTAAGTTTGCCCTATATGCAATAGACAGGTGTTTTATTGTGGTAGAATGGGATATTGAAAAAGATGAGATAGGCTCATCCTGTTCGTGGAATTTTTGTGAATTAATTTTTCTTTTTTTTCTTAAATAACTTTTTGGGGGGGTCCTTTTGTACATTCTTTGCCTGCTCCTGCATTTTACCAAGATCTTTTTTTAAAACCCCCAGTGAATTGATAAACCCTGATAAAACAGACATCACAGTACCGTGAATGAAATCCCGGTTGTACTCCTTTTCATAATAGATTACAGATTTCTTATAGCCTTTATTAGATTTAGACCGGTTAGACGGGACCACAAGAGTACCTGCCGCACTTACGAAACCCATTTTTGGGCTTTTGTCAACATATTGCTGATAGTTTTGGAGCTTTCTGAATGCGAGCTTTCGGTATTCCAGGTCCATTTCACCAACATTAGCTTTGTTATTCCCTGTAAATGCGAATTCCACCGTATCAAAATATCCGCTTTTGAATTCTATAAAGAACTGGCTGCCGATAAACGGGTTTATCACTTTTGCATCCATAGGAGCCAAAGATCCGCTTACTGTAAAAGTATCAGCGGGATCATCAATTTTGAATTGATATCTGGCCTTAAGTGGCGTAACACCCATGAGGCGTGTATCTAATTGCAGAGTCATCATTGGATCTTCCATAAGTCGGGATGGTACGTTGGTCAAATTTGTAATTCGCAGATTAATTGGGTCCAGGATGAGCCTTCCCGGGGCTTTGGCAGACGGTGCTTGCATGTCTAGATGCAAGGTGGCATTCCGGATCAGAAGGGTGTCTATATCTACGGGGACGGGAATATTCCGTATTAACTCGGGTGGCAAGGCCTGTTTTGCGGGGTTCAACCTTTTCTCGGCTTTGTCCTTAAACAGGTTCACATAGAGTCTTTCTATTTGGATCTTATTGACCAAAACGGCGCTATCCGCAATCATTTGCGCGTAGTCCAATCCTTTCAAATCTAAATTCTTAAGCCTAAGATCTACCCAATTTGCGCGAAATCCTTTAAGCCGATTCATACGATACCGGTTAACGGTGTTATGGTAATACACACTATCCAGGTGGTAATTTTGTGGCGTAATATCTAAGCCGGCAACACCTAGTTTCGCGGTGCTGTTACCAACCAAGGTAAAGGCCGAATCTATTTCAATGGATAAGCCCTCCACCCCAAACGGGATTTTGTCGTTTTCCTTGAACCTTACCTCATTCAATCCAAGTCTGAGTCCTTTGATTTCCTGAACAGGGTCCTCCACAATCCCTCCGTAGATAGCAAAATAGGCATTTTGAATCTCCAATCGTTTGAGATCCAGGGAAGGCAATACCTTTTTACTGGTTTCCACAAATTCATCTTTTGCGCTTCCATCGGCAAGCAGTGTATCGCCCTGAATACCGTCTCTGACGGCCAAGGGGATGGTGTCGACCACGGCCTGAACAGCTTTGGATGGGTCGTAATTACGGTTTTTACGAACCACCAGGGAGGGTTCTATCCAACGGAATTCATCGACCTTTAAGTGATTGCCAAATAAAAGCCGATGTGCCTTAAACCGATCTACATAAAGCGACTTGAATCGGAGATCGATATTGAATTTGTCCAATAAGGGATTGCCGGAATATTGCCGAATTTCATAATTGCGTTTCAATTTAACGCCCCCAAGATGAAGTGATATAGGAAAAAATCTAAAGTCGAGTGAGTCTATAGCCAGTGAATAGCGCCCGTTCGTTCTGTCTGCCACCCTCTCAATCATTTGTTTTTTTACATACGCCGGGCCGGCTATTTTTAAATACAAGAGACCAATAATGACCAGGGTCAGGATTCCAGCCAGGACCCATCCAACAATTTTCAAGATCTTTTTCCGCATTTGTAAATTTAACAATTTTTGCATCCTTCTATGGTGGTCATCAACTAATTTATTAATAGCCCAGCTATAAGCAAAGTCCTCAACAATCAAAAACGACGGTTCGCTATAGGACTCAGCCTATCATTGCTTGTGTGTCCTCCAAAAGTTTCTTCGTTTTACGATTATTGGAAAAAGGTGCGGCGACTTTAATACATTCTTCGGACTTCGTTGTTTTCCAGTTTTCTTTGATCGCCTTGATCACCGCTTTAGCCAAGTTCTCACTGAACACTTCTATATCATCATTTTCAGGCACCAAATATCCAACATCACTGGTCATAAAATCCCTTGGCCCTCCAGAATCGGCACCTACTACAGGAACTCCACATGCAAGGCATTCGATTAACACCATCCCAAAAGGTTCGGCTTTAGATGGAAATGTACAAACACTTGCGGCTGCAAATAACTTGGCTAACTCTGGCTGCATGAGCGGTCCAACAAAACAGGTATTCTTGTTTCCAAGTCTTTCGTTTAAGTTCTGCATCTCAATATTGTAATCTTTTTTCTGTTTCCCAACGATCAACGTAAGAATCTCATCTCCAAACTCAGACTCCCAAATCCTGGCGGCACGCAGTACGGCGTCAATTCGTTTCCACCCTACAAATTGACCGACAAAAACAACCATGTGTTTATAATCTGTTCGAACATCATACGATTTCTCTTCGGTCAAACCAATGTGCTTAAGCCGCGTTTCTTTCAATACCTCTTTGAGCTTAATATGAGGGCGAGGGACAAAACAACTATTGAAACCAGGATTTGCCAAAATAAACCGACTCTTATCAAACTGAGGAAACAAATCAGAGAACACTTCCATGTTTTCCTCCGAAATGGCGTAGGCCAAATTAACATTGCCAGGTATTGTACAGTCATCAAAAATCTTCAATTCTGTCAATTGTTTGTGAAATGAGGATGGCCATTTTCTTTCTATAGATGTTATTTGACCCTCAGAATTACCCGCATTAATCAAAGCGGATTCACGTAATTCATTCACCATCATTATCATGGCAGTGCCATGCAAATAGGTAACTATTGGCGGTACAGAATACCCGTTAGCGACCCTCTTTTCCATTACTTGTTTTGCGATAATGCAGTTTATACATGTGTGATGTGCTATAAAAAGCTGGATTTCGGAACCTGCTTCAAAAGTATTTTCAATTTCCAGCATATAGTCATAAACAAGATCCACATGGTCGGATATGAATTTATCAACGTATTGTTCACTGACTCCGGACCATCTGTGTCCATGCGGATGACTATACTCAGGCACCTCAGAATCCATTTCGTAGATTCTGACATCATTTCTGTTCAAATCCCGGTTCTTTTGGCGGGCAAATCCGGACGGAAATATAGAATAGCTGGCTACGCCTTCCATAGTATTAAAAACCTCATGTTGTGCCTCGTGCAATATTCCGGATCCGGAGGTAGCCTCTACCGGGGATTGCCAGGGATAGGAGCCAAGCTGAAAAATTACATATTTCCCGGAAGGATCGGTTTCATCATTTAAACTGGTTTCATTGTTAGAAGGCCTATTCATAAAGTTAGGTTTTTTAGTATTCAATATCGCTTTGTAAGACTGCCGGGTTGGACTGCGTTATAAATTGTTTTCCGCTGCAGTTAGATGCAATATTACCAATATAAAATTTAACCTCCTGTGAAAAATTAAAATGAAGTGACAAAAAATACAGGTCCATTTAAGAGGTCGTTACCTTTAATTTCAGATGGAATTAATAAGTGATTTTATATTTCTTAACTTGTTTGCTAATAATTTAAGTCGTGAAATTTCTGGTAATCAAAACTTCCCCTTTAACTAACCTATTGATTATTATTGGATCACTTATTATAAGTGCATTCTCGTTGCTATTTGGGATAGCTAATCTGATTAATCCAGAGGTGTCTGATGAGTATTTATTCCAGAACACGGTTGTTTGTATAGTGCTTTGTGGTATAGGAGTTACTTTTTTGTTGTTAGCAATTGCCTCTTTTCGAGGGATATTATACAGGACAAAGGCTAACAAAAATAATTCATAATATTAAACTTATTACTAGCAAGAATGAAATTAAATGCAGTTTGGTGACATACTTAAAAAGGGTAGCGAGCAATTATAATTTTTATCAGTTGTGCAAAAGACAAATTGATGAAAATCTAATTAAAAAAAGAACTAAAGACATCATAAAAACAGCGTATGAATAACAATAACTGGTCAAGAAGAAAATTTACCAAAGCTGTGATTTCTGCACAAGCGCTTATAGGTTCTGGAGCGTTAACGCTTCCATTAGCATGTGCTGACACCAAAAAAACAGATGGTGACTCCGCTTTGGACAAGGAACAACAAGAGACTTTAAAATTTGCCATGAATGAAATTATTCCTGCAAATGAAAAAATGCCTGCAGTCTCCAAAATAGGAGGTGTAAACTATATCTTAAAAATACTGGAGGAATTGCCCGATTTATCCCCGTTGTTTATAAGCATAACCGCTATAATTGAAAGTCAGAGTTTACAGCGGGCAAATTCTGGTTTTTCTAAATTAAATAAGGAAAAGCGTATTACTATTCTGACCGCTATTGAACAAACTGAACCGGAATTATTTAAAGTACTAAAAGATTTCACTTACGAAAGTTATTATACGAATGAGTTAGTATATGAATTGATTAAATATGAACCATATCCAACGGGAACCTCAGGGCCAAAAATGGAACCTTTTGATGAGAAACTTCTGGGGCGTGTAAAAAATACGCCATCAATGTACACTAAAATATAAAGAACATGAATAATGAAGATATTGATGTTTTAGTAATTGGGGCGGGCGCAGCAGGTGCTGTTGTCTCATGGAGTTTAACTGAAAAAGGCGCCAAAGTTGTTTGTCTTGAGCAAGGAGGCTGGGTTGACCCTTTATCCTTTCCATCGTTAAAACCAGATTATGAAACGCAATTAACAAGGGAAGGCGATTTTAATTTAAGTCCTAACTTAAGAAATCGCAAAGAGGATTATCCGGTAACAACTGATGGCGAAAATCCACCATTTGTAATGATGTTCAATGCAGTTGGCGGATCAACGATTCATTGGCAAGGTATTTTCCCGCGCTTTCACCCTTCCGATTTTAAAGTAAAAACCCTCGATGGTGTTGCTGATGACTGGCCAATTTCCTATTGGGATTTAGAACCGTATTACGATTTTAATGATAAAATGATTGGGGTTTCAGGATTGGCTGGTGATCCGGCAAATCCGCCACGATCTAAACGGCTGACGCCTCCTTTGCCTTTGGGCAAGATGGGAAATACACTTGTCAAAGGGTTCGAAAAATTAGGTTGGCATTGGTGGGTAAACGATCATGGCATTATCTCAAAACAATATAAAAACAGAGCGGCTTGTAGGTTACATGGCAAGTGCATGCTTGGATGTCCTATGGGGGCAAAAGCAACTACGGATCGAACTTATTGGCCCCTTGCAATTGAAAAAGGTGCAGAGATCAGAACCTGGTCCAGGGTGAAAGAAATTACCGTTGACCGCACTGGAAAAGCTAAAGGTGCCATTTATTTTGATAAAGATGGAAATATCCAGGAGATAAAAGCCAAAGTGGTGGTTGTATGTTGCAATGGCATAGGAACACCCAGATTATTGCTCAATTCTAAATCTGATTTATTTCCCGATGGATTTGGTAATAGCAATGGCCTTGTTGGCAAAAACTTTATGGTTCATCCTACGCATTTTATTAATGGTGTATTTGAAGAATCCATGGATGGTCATCTGGGACCTATGGGAAGCCCCCTGTTTAGTCAGGAATTTTATGAAACAGACGAAAGTCGTGGTTTTAAAAGAGGATATATGCTTTTAGGAGAGCGTACATTTGGGCCGTTATTTCAGGCAAAAGATATCCCCTGGGGAAAAGCGCATCATGCTGAATTTGGTAAAATCTTTCCGCATCAAGCAGGTTTAACCGTGGTTGCAGATGATTTGCCAGAAGAAACCAATACGGTTACATTGGATGATAAAGAAGTAGATTCTAACGGTATTGCTGCTGCTAAAGTAACCTATTCTCTATCTGAAAATTCGAAAAAAATGCTGGATCATGCAGTTGAGAAATCAACCGAAGTTTTAATGGCGGCCGGAGCTAAAAATGTCATTGTTCCTCCACCAACAAACCTGGCTCATTTAATGGGAACGGCGCGCATGGGAACCAATGAGAAAAATTCCGTCGTTGATAAAAATAATAAAGTACACGGTATCTCAAATTTATATGTAGTTGATGGAAGTTCATTTACTACAGGGGCAGGTGTTAATCCTACTTCAACTATTATGGCATTGGCGTTACGGGCTGCTGATAAAATCCGGGAAAACGCAGTATAAGGAAAATAAAAGTGTCCAAGATGGTATAAAAGGTAATAAAACGCGTTTTATAATTTCATATTTGAATAGTGATTAAGAAACAAATGAAAAGTTATGTCTGAAAAACGTAAAGAAGTAAAGATGTCAAAGTCTGTATTGGTAAATGTCTCGGCTAATGATTTATGGCAGATCATAGGTCCTGGGTTTGCAGAAGCAGGTAGGTGTGGAGCACAGCAGTGGATCATTAGGTTGGTCACGGAGAAGGAAAGTTTGAAGGGGCTAGTTGCGATACAAGATCCTGTGACCTGAGTGCAAAAGGTTTCAAAAGCGTACATGAACGAATAACTGAATATGATGCCAGCAATAGAACATTGGCTTTCGATGTGTTTGAGGGAATGCCCGGGTTTGTTACGTACACGAATAACCGCACGGTTATCACTAACATTGGTGAAGGCCAAAGCCAGGCCGAATTACAAATCACCATGCATATGAAGCCATTCATGGGGTGGCTTTTAGGTGGAATGCTAAAAAAGAATCTGAGCAATTTAATAGATAGCGCTCTCGATGATCTGAAGGTATATGCAGAAACAGGAAAACCATCTGCCCGAAAGCAGGCACGAATGAAGAAGTTGTCTGCAAAGGCAGCTTAATTGAATCAGCGAAGTAACTGAAAAAGAGCGTGCCAAATCTCACAAATTACAGGAGAACCATTAGTAATTTAAAAGGCTTCCATATAATATCTGGTAAGAAATAGGACCCCCAATTAAAGCGATTAAAAATACGGTTTAAGCCCCCTAAACGTAAGATTAATGTTGTCTGTATTATGCATCAAATCTTTTGGTTTAAAGCAAACCGGATTATGATAATGGGTTGTAAATTCAAAAAAGAACGCTTATCCTTGAGGTCTTTAGGGGTATTAAGGTATATTAGTATTCATATTCTGAGTTGGCATCAATTTGAACTGTAACACTCCGGATAATTTTTGTCTGTCCCTCACAGAAGCTTTAATCAATCTAAATGAAAAAAATACTTTTAGCATTACTACTTACATTGAGTTTTGTTTCCTGTAAAAATGAAACAGCTGAGAAGGGAAGTATATTAATTATCGTATCGAATACAGAAGATATGGGGGACCCCGAAAAACACTTTGCCGGAAACAATCTATGGGAAGTTGCCCCACCCTATCATATTTTTGTTTCTCATGGTTATAAGGTTGATTTTGTTTCACCTACTGGTGAAACAATTCCTTTCTCCATGGATCCTCTTGGAATTAGTAGCTATACCATAAAATACGAGAATTTTATGGAAAAAGCAGAAAATTCACTTACGCCTGAACAGGTTGATTTTAAAAAATATAAAGCTGTTTTTATTGGAGGTGGGTATGGTCCATTGTTTGACGTGGCTGAAAACAATGAACTATTGTCAATTATTGCAAAAATATATGAAAATGAAGGAATAGTTGGAGGTTGTGGACATGGACCAGGTGCTTTTGCCAATGTGAAATTAAATAATGGTGAATATATGGTTAAAGGCAATAAAGTAACCGGGTTTCCAAATTCAACCGAAGTCACAAAAAGTTGGGCTAAAGAAGGAACTTTATTACCTTTCTTATTAGAAAATCAATTGAGGGCAAACGGTGCTAATTATCAATCAAAGAACGATTTGAATGATAAACATGATGTGATAGTAGACAACAGAATTGTATCTACCATGTTTCTGCCTTCCTCGGCAATAGTGGCTAAAGAAATGATAACAATAATAGAAAACTAATACGAACAGTGGCTATACCTAATCCGCCAGAGGCGGACATGTTGCTTGCTCCGGCCTCTTTGAAAAGTTTGACGCCAGCACTCGCAACTACCCATAGCCAAGAACATTGCAGCCAATTATAACTTAACACCAATTGATGTGTATCAGGAACAAGGGCCGAACATCCTCAGGGAGCAAAAAAAGATCATAGGAAAACAATCGAAAAAAGAAGAAACAGCAAAATATAGTCAACATATGTTAAAATACACTCCGATTTATGCATAATAGCTCTTAACCCTTTGGCCATAAAACAAAAAATAAACCAATTTTCATGCAAAAGATAAACATCAAAGAAGGTCCTAAAATTGAGGATTACAAGGGTTATGGTAACCTGTATAATCTGGTATACGAATTTTTAGCAACCACAAAACAATCGATTGCTGACCTTAAAGGCTGCACCATATGGATGATTAATTCTACTGCCACAGGAGGCGGAGTAGCAGAGATGTTGCCGAGCCAAATACGCATTATGCGATCTCTGGGTGTACAGGTCGAATGGCTGGTCATTGAAGTGCGTGATGAATTATTTTTTAACCTTACCAAACGAATACACAATGCCATACACGGCAGCGGTGACGGCATATTTACCGATGAAGATCGTGCCATTTTTGAGCAGGTAAATGCCCAGAATGTCGATCAAGCACTAGCAGTTATACAAGATGGGGACCTGGTAGTAATCCACGATCCACAACCTATGCCGCTTGCTGCAATGATTGCTAAAAAAAGAAATGTAAAAATGGTATGGCGATGTCATATCGGTTTGGAAGAACAAAATAAAACAACCAGGGGAGTATGGTCATTTTTATCGGGTTATTTTAAATCTTATGACCACTTTGTTTTCAGTCTCCCCTCTTATGTTCCAGAACAGCTAAAGAAAAAAACCACAATTATAACCCCTGCTATTGATCCCCTGAGCCATAAGAACAGAACGCTGCATACCGATAAATGCATCAGTATCTTATTGCAAGCGGGTATCGTCAATGGCCGTGAGCCTTGGTTATACGGTTTTTATGAACATCAGGCAAGGCGTGTAATGCCCGATGGCACCTTCAACACGGTGAACCACAACAGCAATCTGGATCTTATCTACAGACCAACTGTTACCGAAATCTCACGTTGGGATCGCCTGAAAGGTTTTAAGGAACTCATGGATGCCTTTATTATGATGAAAAGGGAAAATGAGGCTGCCGCAGACAGCTCCAGTATTCCCTATAAAAGAATTAAAGCTGCCCGATTGGTCTTAGGCGGACCCGATCCTGCATTCGTAGCTGACGATCCCGAAGGAGAGGAAGTGCTGAACGAATTGATTGAACAATACCGATCCATCGATTCCGAACTACAGGAAGATATTGCCATTTTGCTACTACCGTTAGACAACCCCAAGGAAAATGCCTTGATCGTAAATGCCCTGCAGCGCTTTTCGAATATTATTGTCCAAAATTCCATCCAGGAGGGTTTTGGATTAACGGCAACTGAAGCCATGTGGAAACAACGACCGGTTTTGGTCTCAGGCGCAGCAGGCTTGCGGTTCCAGGTGCAGGATGATGTCAACGGAAAAATAAATGAGAACCCTACAGATATACCCCATTTGGCGAACATGTTGAAAACGATGATCAACAGTCCGAAAGAGAGGGATAAATGGGGCTTTAACGGACAAATTAGGGTTATTAAGAATTTTACACTATTTAGTCAGATTTCCTCATGGCTATCGGTCCTGTCTAAAATAAGATGAGTCCAAGGTTTTTGGTTAAGTACTCAACTATTAAAGAACCGTAAGCAAGAATAAAGTAGCTTGGTTATGTACTGTGATCGCGAATGAAATAAAAAGTCAGTTAATAAAAAATGGGAAGTTAATTAAACCAAATGAGTCAGACTGAAATGGACATACCATCACATAACTATCGGAAATTGCGCTGGATAAGGAGAATTATTACCCTGGTATTGGGTATAATAATCTGGCATCTACCTATTCCCTGGGACTTGTCTCCGGATGCCTGGCATTTGTTTGCCATTTTTATAACAGCCATCATTGGCGTTTTAATTGATGCCCTGTCTATTTTTACTGCATCTGTTCTCGCATTGGTAGCCGTAGTCTTATTTAGAGTTCTTACTCCTGAAAAAGCTTTTTCTGGATTCTCAGAGAGCTTTATACTGCTTATTCTAGCAGCTTTTTTAGTTGCAAAAGGAGTTATTAAGTCGGGCCTGGGAAGGCGAATCGCCTTTTTACTAATTCGCCGATTTGGAAAATCCACCTTAAATCTGGGGTATTGTATTGTTGCTACAGACACACTTCTTGGGCCCGCCATCCCAAGTAATACTGCAAGATCGGGAATTCTATATCCCATTACCCATGCATTATCTTTGGACACCGGATCGCTACCTACACCAGAAAGCAGAAACAAAACCGGAAGTTACCTAATGATGACCGCCATCTCCGGACACACCATAAGTTCAGCATTATGGTTTACAGGAATGGCTGCCAACCCAGTGGGTGCCGGAATTGCCGCTCAATTTGGAGTAAACATGAATTTTGGGAATTGGGTTTTTGTGGCTTCGGTTCCCTGTATAATTGCATTAATTGCAATACCCCTGGTGTTGTATAAACTCTTTCCGCCAGAAATTAAGCATACCCCGGAAGCTCCCGAAATGGCCAAGAATGCACTTTATGAAATGGGACCCATGAGTAAGCAAGAATGGATTATGGGTATTACCTTTTTTGGAATGATCCTCCTTTGGGCGTTTTCCCCACTTTTGAATATCAATTTAGCCATTGTTGCTTTTCTTGGATTATCAATACTGATATTGGCCAATGTGTACACTCTTGAAGATATTAGGCAAGGCGGTGGAGATGCCCTGGAAACCTATGTGTGGTTTGCTATTTTATATATGATGAGTACCTCACTGAATGAAATGGGTTTTATGAAAACCCTGGGTGCTCAAATAGCTGACCAAATAAGCGGATTTAGCTGGGTTACGGTATATATCCTCCTGACAGTATTATATGTTATTATTCACTATCTTTTTGTAAGTCAAACAGCACAATTACTGGCTTTATATGCCGTTTTTTTACAGGTGGCTGTAAATGCCGAGGTACCCGCAGCACTCATGGCTTTTATGCTTTCATTTGCTACCAATTATTTTGCGGTGATTACTCCCCAGGCTTCCAGTTCAAATGTTTTATTTGCTGGAAGTGGCTTTTTACCATCGGAAAATATCTATAAACAAGGCGCAATTATCACGGTTTTAAATACGATAATCTTTCTTCTTGCAACCCCCTGGATTATGTGGTCATCGTCGTTATAAGGGAATTATGAATAATAAATAACGGGAATTTGAACAAACGATGATTGAACAAAAAGAATGATTGAATGAGAACTTACAAATCCAGACTTTTACTAATTTAAGGATGAATCAATAAATTAAAATACAATGAAATGAGCACAGCCAACAACCACATTAGTTATATAGAGTTTAAAGCCAATGATCTTGAAGCGGTAAAAGCATTTTACATACAGGTGTTTAACTGGACGTTTAGAGACTATGGGCCAACCTATGCTTCCTTTTCAAATAGCGGCCTGGAAGGGGGTTTTGAACAAACTGAGGATGCTATTACCAATGGTGCCCTGGTGGTTTTATATCATGAAGACCTGGAGCAGGTGAAGGATAAAGTGATCCGATTAAAAGGACGTATTTCAAAAGAGATTTTCTCATTTCCGGGCGGACGCAGATTTCACTTTCTTGATCCTGCGGGCAATGAATTGGCTATTTGGTCAGATAAATAAAACAGGGTGTTGAACGCCATTTCTCCAATTTCCAGCATTCAATTTAAAGCCTTATTTAGTACCTTAGGGCCAGGTTGGCCTTGAGCACAACCGTTTTGCCCCAAGGTATCATTCTCCATTCCTGCTTTGCCGATGTTACTTCGCCACGAAAGTTGAAAAACTGCGGAGTAGCGACTATGGCAATCAACAAGCCAATGACAAAAAGTTTATACGATATTAACCAATAAAAAAGGATTCAAATGAGTAATATGGAAGAAAAAGTAGTATTGATCACTGGGGCAAGCAGTGGAATTGGAAGGTCAACTGCAGAGGCTTTTGCGGCTAAAGGCGCACATATTGTAGTTGCTGCGCGTCGAAAAGCAGAACTTGAAAGCTTAGTTGCTTCTATCGGGGAAAAAGGTGGAAAGGCATCTGCTATCACCACTGACGTTTCTGTTGCCAGGAGTGTAGAGCAAATGGTGGATCATACTATAGATGTATTTGGCCGTTTGGATTATGCAATTAATAATGCCGGTATAGAAGGAAAATTCTCTGGAATAGCGGATCTCTCTGAAGAGGATTGGGATAAGGTAATAGACATAAACCTAAAGGGAACATTTCTTTGTATGAAATATGAGGCCCAGGCTATGCTTAAGCCTGGTCATGGTGGAGCAATTGTAAACATCGGTTCCGTTAATTCATTTCTTGGTTTTCCAACCGGATCGGCCTATGTAACCTCTAAACACGGGCTCATTGGATTAACGAGCAGTGTCTCTGCCGAGTTGGCGCCAAAGGGAATCAGAGTAAATCTATTATGTCCGGGTGTTACGGAAACACCAATGCACCAACGCCTGCGGGGTATTGTTGGTGACGACTTGTACGATAAAGGATTGCTCCCTACCGTACATCTCCAAAGAGCTGGCCGCCCGGAGGAGATAGCAAAAGCTATTATCTTTCTTTGTTCAGATGAATCCAGTTATATTTCTGGTTCAACACTTACCGTAGACGGTGGACTCACTTTAACAATGTAGATATATTTAGAAACTATGACCAACCAAAAAACCAATGATAAAATTCTTTCGAGTAATTAGACAAAATCTACTTTCAGAAGGCAAAACCGGAAAGTATCTTAAATATGCAATTGGAGAAATATTGCTGGTTGTAATTGGAATTTTGATTGCATTATCTATTAACAATTGGAATGAAAATCGGAAAACCAAAACCCAAATTAAAAACTCACTTATAGCCTTAACGAACGATCTGGCACAAGACACCTTGCTGATCAAAGCAAAGCTGCCTTTTATTATTGAGCAATATCAATTAAATGAGTCTTTTAGGGCAAGGGTGGCTAAAGAGGGTGCAACTTTAGATACGCTAATTCATATTATGCGTTATGAATTTAATCCAAACTGGAGTGCTCAGATAGTTTACAATACGAATGCTTACAATGGCCTAAACCAGACTGGGTTGATAGAAATAATATCTGATTCTCTAAGGGCGAATATCAAGAATTTTTACAATAAAAAAACCTTTCTTAAGGACAGAATAGAAAAAACCACGAATGATTATCAGGGAAAAATTACATCCTATGTGAACACCTATACTTTTGGCTCCACACCAATTCATGACCAGGGACCATTGATAGATTCCCTGGTTTGGGAGAAAATTGATAACAGCCATCTTGCAGCTACATTTCAGGGAATAAGTAATTTTAAGAGAATTCTATTTACAGAAACCAAAGAAGAACTGGAGTTTTCTCTAACCAATTCCCGAAGTTTATTAGTACATATAGAAGCTTATACAAATAATTCAAAATGACCTTAATTAGAGGTAATCTGAAAATAACGAAAAGCCATCAAAGGGTATGATGAACGTACTGGGCAAAAACCCGCCACTTATAAACAACTATTAACAGCGATAAGAAATGAACATAGAAACATGCATAAAATATCTCAAATTTGTATACCGTGAATGTGATCGGTTCCTGGCAGACGGACGCGTTACGGATGCTGAATTAAATAAGCTGATCATTGAGTTTCACAGATTTCTGGACCAGGTAGCTGAGAGTAGCCTGCCTGCGGAAATAAAAGATAGAATCGCTGATTTGCAAATAGCCTACCCCAGGACTCAAATTAAACGTGGGTATGGGTACATGTTCTCCGTTGTATTCACCCTGGGATTATGGGCTATAATTTCCGCTAACTTAAGACAAAGAAAGCGAAAGCGGGTTTTGGAAAATCTAAAAAGTGATACCGCAAACACCTTTATTTTAATCAAAAGGAATTACTAGAAAAACGGCATTCTATTATTCACTTCTTTAAAAAGATCAGACAACGTTTATTGAAAGAAAACAAGGTTAGTAAATACCTGCTTTATGCCATTGGAGAAATTGTGCTTGTGGTTATTGGAATATTGATTGCGTTGCAGATAAATAATTGGAATACAAACGAAAATTTAAGAGATTTGGAAAATGAACTTTTAATTGATATTCGAGAAAATTTAAATGCATCAGCTACTAATTTAGAATCTAGCATCTCGTATAACAAAAAAACATTAACCAACTACGAGAAAATCTTAAATCACATTAAAGAAGATCTACCCTATAATAATTCATTAGATTCTGTTTTTAGTTATATAGGTTATTGGCCAGAGCTTAATTTTACTTATACAGCTTATGAAACTCTGAAATCAAAAGGATTAGACATCATTCAAAATGACTCATTAAAGAATACTATAACTGAAACTTATGAACAACACTTTCCATTTGTAATTGGTGAATTAAATGCGGAATGGGAATTATATCAAAGTTTAGTATTGCCCTTTATTGCCAAAAACATTCTTTATATTAATCTTGAAATTGCTAGACTAATTAGTTACAATGCTATAAAAACGAATGATGAATTTCACAACATAATGGGTTTGAAAATGAATACTAGAAAAAATTCAATTCAAGTTGCTGAAATGACAAAAGAGAAAGTGAGTTCTTTGATAGTTCAAATTGATAAAGAATTAAAATGAAAATAACGAAAGGCTGGCAATGGCTATAATTAATTGCTTGTTCTCTCCTTCTTCTGAAAATTCCTGCGAAATATGTAATTTGGTGTGTATTTGCGAAAGTTCGTACTAACCCACGCAACTACTCATAGCCGAGACATTATCTATCCAACTTATAATTAATTACTGCCAAAATGAAATCAACCTTAGTGAATACAGAAACATCATTTAAAGTCTCTTGATAAAAACCCAAATGGTGCACATATTCGGTAAATTTTTGAGATATGGGGGTATATTTATCCACATATAACTAGTTGTACGTCATTCGCAAAGAAACGACAGTGCTAATAATAAACATTATAATAGTAGACAGACAGAATGCTTTTTAACTCCATTGACTTTGCAATATTCTTACCGATAGTCTTTATACTCTATTGGTTTGCAACAAACAAAAATTTGAAACTACAAAACTTTCTAATAGTTGCAGCAAGTTATTTATTTTATGGTTGGTGGGATTGGAGATTTTTATCGTTGATCTTATTCAGTACCATAGTTGACTATTCAGTAGGACTTGGACTTTTAAAACAAGAAAACCAGACAAAAAGAAAAGTTCTACTTTGGACAAGTATTTTAGTAAATCTTGGATTTCTTGGTTTTTTCAAATACTATAATTTTTTCCTTGATAACTTTATTACTGCCTTTTCACTTTTCGGAACAGAAATAAAAGCAAATTCTTTAAATATTATTTTACCAGTTGGAATTAGTTTCTACACTTTTCAAACACTGAGTTATTCAATTGATGTATATAAACGAAAACTTGAACCAACTAAGGACTATATTGCTTTTTCTGCTTTTGTAAGTTTCTTTCCGCAATTGGTTGCCGGACCTATCGAAAGAGCAAAGAATTTGCTACCGCAATTCTATAAAAAGCGTACTTTCGATTATTCAAAAGCTGTTGATGGATTGCGGCAGATTCTTTGGGGTTTATTCAAGAAAATAGTAATTGCCGACAATTGTGCCGAATATGCAAACTTGATTTTCAACAATTCAGCCGACTATTCTGGTAGCACACTTGTTATGGGTGCATTATTCTTTACCTTTCAAATTTATTGTGACTTTTCAGGTTACTCAGATATTGCAATTGGAACTTCCCGTCTTTTCGGTTTTGACTTAATGCGAAACTTCAACTTTCCATACTTTTCAAGAGATATTGCAGAATTTTGGAGACGTTGGCATATTTCCCTATCCACTTGGTTTAGAGATTATCTTTATATTCCATTAGGTGGTAGTCGCGGTGGCACTTGGATGAAGGTTAGAAATACATTTATTATTTTCATTGTCAGTGGCTTTTGGCATGGAGCAAATTGGACTTTTATTGTTTGGGGTGCGCTGAATGCAATTTACTTTTTACCTCTTTTGTTAACCAATAAGAACCGCAATAATCTTGAAACAGTTGCCCAAGGAAAGTTCTTTATTAGCATAAAAGAACTCTCTTATATACTACTCACTTTTGGTTTAACTGTTTTTGCCTGGATATTTTTCAGGGCAAATAATATAGGGCACGCTAAAAGCTATATCTCTGAAATATTCTCGGGTTCCCTTTTTTCTCTTCCTCAAGTTCTACCAACGAGTACAATATTATTAGTAATGATTTTTGTTATAATAGAATGGTTAGGCAGAGAAGGCCAATATGCAATTTCTAATTTAGGTATTAATTGGAAACGTCCTTTAAGATATGCTATGTATTATGCAATTATTATTGTAATCTTTTGGTTTGGAGGCAAAGAGCAACAATTTATATATTTTCAATTTTAATCAAATGAAATTATTCTTAAAAAAACTACTTCTTTTTTTAATTCCTCTTTTTTTCATACTGCTTCTGATAGCACTTCTGTTAACTAAAAATAACACCGCAGTTTATCAGTATTTATATCAATATCAACTTCACAAATTAGAGAAGGATATGTCATATTCAAATTTATTGATTGGTGATAGCTCTTTAGGCAATGCAATTGACTCTGACGAATTTTCAAGACTATCTTCCCAAGCAACAATTAATTGCGCTTTGAATGGTTTATACGGCTATGCTGGTTCCTATAACATCCTAAAAGTCGCTCACAAACTTCATCCGGAGCTAAAGAATATTATAATTATGCAGACTATTGACATGCAAACAAGGAAGGTATCAATGGCTGGTTATGTTAGAACGGTAAATTCTGCCTCGGATTTTACCGAATTGGAACTAGAAGACAAAATTAATTTCCTAAAGGAATACATTTCGTATGTAAGATCTATTCCTTTGAAATTTCCGGCCAAAAAAAACAATTTAATAAACAATGACTATATAAAGCAAATCGGAATTTTCAAACCCAGGAAAATTCAACAGTCATTTGATGAAAACAATATAGATCCTCAAAAAAATAAGTTCTTAGTCAAAATAATTAATTATTGTTCAAAACACAATTTGAACCTAATATATGTTCACGGTCCTATTTACGAAAAAAAACTTGAGGCATCTAAAACCTATGTTGTTACAATAAACAAATCCTTATCTTATACCGGTATCACCTTAATTGGGACCCCTATAGGAATTAAAAAGAAACACCTTGGCAATAATGAAGATCATGTTGACCCTCGTTACAAAAAAGAATATACTTCGATGCATTACGAATTAATAAAAAGTCATCTAATTCATTAAAACATAGACGCACAACAAAGTATATATTGCATGGCCACCTATCGTCAGCCACGACACCTTATACAGTACGTTATCTATCCAACTTATAATTAATTACTGCCAAAATGAAATCAACCTTATTGAATACAGAAACATGATTTAAAGACTCTTGATAAAAACCCAAATGGTGCACATATTCGGTAAATTATTGAGATATGGGGGTATATTTATCCACATACAACTAGTTAGAATTAATTAGATGAAAAAAACAGCTTTAGTAACATTACTTTTATTCCTCATCGGTTTGCAATCGTGTTCTGACAAATCTTTTAAGCAAAACCTTCAGGTCAAAAGATCTTTAATTGGATTTAATGAAAAAGTTGATTCGATTGTGATTAATAAAATGAACGAATATAATATTCCAGGTCTTTCCATTGGAATAATTAGAAATGACTCTATAATTTACAACACAGGATATGGTGTTAGAAGTATTAAAAACAACCATTTAGTTACAGAAAATAGCATTTTTCATACTGCGTCAATAAGTAAGCTATTTACTGCTGAAGCAATTATGATGCTTATAGAACAAAATGCAATAACACTTGATGACAAATTGGTTGATATACTTCCTGAGTTGAAATACGATGATAAAAGAGTCAAACAGATTTCAATAAAAAATCTTTTGAATCATACTTCTGGATTACCTGATATTAGCAATTATCATTGGAATAATAACCATCAATCTGATAATAGTCTTGGAGAATTTGTTTTAGGACTTAACCTTAAACTTGATTCTGACCCTTCATCAGAATATCAATACAGCAACCTGGCTTATGATATTTTAGGCTATGTAATAGAAAAAGTCTCTGGTTCTACTTTTGATGATTTTTTGAAAGAAAATATTTTGAATAAAAGTGAAATGTACAGCAGTGATTTCAGATATTTCAATATACTTGATTCTTTAAAGACATCACCGCATTCAAAAAGCTGGATTACAAAGAACATCTACGAAAGAAAAACCTATCCATATACGAGAGAACATGCAGCAAGCAGTACGTTAAATTCTTCTTCAGAAAATTTAAGTAAATGGATGATTTCTTTTATGCAATCTTTGGACGATTCTAACTTAAATAATAAAAACTCGATAATGATTGAGCCTTCTTTTCGTTCAAATCCACATATTGGTCTGGGATTTCAGCTAAGTGACCTAAATTCTAAAAAAACAATTGGGCATTATGGTGGAGATAAAGGGTTTAGAAGCTATTTAATAATGCTGCCAGAAGAAAAAATTGGATTAGTGGTATTGGCTAATTGTGACTACGATGAGGATTTTAGGCAAGAAATAATACATCCAATCGCAAAACTAATGCTGACAACGTATATAAAAAAATAGACAAGTATGATCAAGTTCTTCAGACGTATTAGAAAGCGACTGCTGACTGAAAATAAGTTCAGTAAATACCTCCTTTATGCCCTAGGAGAAATTCTTCTTGTTGTTATTGGGATATTGATTGCTTTGCAGATCAATACCTGGAATGAAGAATTGAAAAATCAAAAGAACGAATATAGATTTTACAGGGATACTCTCAGCGATCTTGAAAAGGATAGTACAAAGTTAAATGATCTAACTATCTATTATAATAATAGGATTGAACATGCAGCCTGGCTTTTAAAAAAAGTAAGAAATCCGGATAGTCCGTTTGAAAATGAAGAATTTGGCAAACATGTTGAACCCTTATATATTGGTCCGCTACTGGTAACCTACAATTCTTCCTATGAAGCGGCAAAAAGTTCTGGTGTGTTCGCAAATTTTCAAAACAAGGAAATACTAAAAAACTTAAACCAATTTTACGCTGATTTTGACGAACTAAATGATATTGCAGAATCAACATTAAATTCGTTAGAATCGAATTTAGAACCCTTGATGGCATCCATTACAGAAAATTATATCACTTTAGAAAGTGGGGCTTATGTTATCATGTCCGATTGGCATGGTAGAAGCGGATTTTATGAATTTATAGACGATATTAAAGATGAACGCAATCTTACTGTAGATATAAAAGCTTTTATACAAAAACCTCAATTTGAACACTATTTAATCGGAGACCTTGGCAGGTCTTTTAATGCACTGGCAAGTATTAAACTCCGGGAAGAGCGACTTGCCAAAATAAAAAATGAAATTAAAGAATACCTCGATGACTAATATTTTTCAGAAATAAATAATGATCAATTTTTTTAGACGCATACGCAAAAAACTCGCAGACGATAACAAGCCCTTAAAATACATGAGGTATGCAGTTGGGGAGATACTTTTGGTGGTGGTTGGTATTCTAATTGCGTTGCAAATTAATAATTGGAATGAACATAAGAAAGAACGAAAACTAGAACGGAAAGTTTTAACAGAACTTTTGACATCCCTGGAACAAAATTACAACAGGATGATTTCTGATTCTATAAAAAGATCAAACTGGAACAGATCAAGCGATATCGTTATTACTATTCTCGAACGCGGTATGGCCTATTCAGATAGTATGAATAAACATTTTCAGGATGCCCGAAAACCGGGAACAAATCTTTCATTATCATTTGCAGGTTATGAAGGTTTGAAAAATGTTGGTTACAATATAATTAGCTCGGATACACTTAGAAAAAATATTGTAGAGCTCTTTGAATTAACACACAAGACCTTACTTGAGGAAATGGAATATTTTGAATCTTTTCAACCAGACAGACAGGCTTATATTGACAAACTTTTTAGTTATGATCATAAAAAATTTGATTCAAATAGCCCTTTTAATGTCCCTATTTATCCAAATAATTATTCTGCATTAATACAAGACTCCATTTACCTCCCTATGATTAAATCAGTAACCATACAAAGAAATGTGATTTCAGTATTGCTATACGATAACATTAAGGAGACCCAAAGAGTAATTTCATTGATTGAAAATGAACTTAATGAATTGAAAAAATGATCTTTATCCCTTTATCGAAACAAGACAGAGCCTTAAAAAAACATTCAGTGAATGTTTTTAGCGAATGGGCCAGAAGGCTTGTAGGAGTTGACAAATATCATGTTTTATAGAATTTTATTTAGGGATCTTTGGGCCGTTTTAGTACTCCCAAAAATTTAAAACTAGTTATGGAATTAATTAAGAAGATTGCTATCTGGATTGGGCTAAGCGTCCTGATGATGATTTTATGGGTAGCAGGTTTGATGATTGGGAATATGGTTTTTCCGAGCAATCTCATGGAAATGGAAACAGATAGCGATGGTACTGCAGGATTCATTTTCTTTTTGGTGAGTGCGCTTAATGCCGGGATTATACTTAAACTAATTTACAAAGCACGTTATGCGGGCTGGAAGCTGGCAGGTCTTGTCTTCCTGGTTTCCTTTGGGATCCAGTATTTCATGTCCCAAATTGAGACTGTTTGGTTTAATGATAGTCTTGGTTTGCCCGGCAATGGTATTGCGGCCATCGTTCTTGGAGGGGCATTTACACTTGTTGCCTTTATAGCGATTGCCATATGGATCACAGGCAAATTTAAATATGAGCCCGACAAAAGCAATGATACTTCCGGTTTTAGGTTTAGTGTCAAAAAGATACTATTACTTTCAGCAGTCATTTGGCCTCTGATCTATTTTGCCTTTGGCTATTTTGTTGCCTGGCAATTTGAAGAAGTTCGCCTCCTGTACTCCGGTACCGCGGAGATGGATTCGCTACTAGAGATCATGAAGGGAAATTTCCAATCCGGACTTTATCTGTTTCAGATCTTCAGAGGATTTTTATGGGTTTTTATTGGCATCCTGGTTTTGAGGATGGCCAGGGGTACCAAGATCTCGAAAGGTATTCTTCTGGGGCTCTTATTTACTATCCTTGGCAGCAGCGGATTATTACTTCCCAATCCTATCATGCCGGAAATGGTGCGGATGGCGCATCTTCTAGAGACAAGCACATCCAGCTTTATTTGGGGGTTTATCATTTCGTGGACGCTGTGGCAGCCGGTACCGGGAACAGAAATGGAAAATAATACAACAGAATAGATTTTAAATACCCCCCAGGTTATTATTAATAACTTTTGCCCATCTCATCTACAGTAATTAACCATTCGTCTACACTCACTAAACTTTCGTCTACAGTTGGACCTAAAACTTAATATTAAAGTAGAACTTTCCAGATTCAATTAAAACGAATGCGATGAAAATACTCTTTATTGAAGACGATGCCATAGAGACCATGAAGCTGACAAGGACCCTATCCAAGCTGGATGAAAAACACACCCTTATTCAGGCAAACAACGGGGAAGAAGCGTTGAAGATCCTTAAAGAAAATAACCTGCCTGATATTATCCTCCTTGATTTGAATATGCCACGAATGAATGGCATAGAATTCCTTCAGATCCTTAAAAAGGACCCCCTGCTTAAATACCTGCCCACAGTGATCCTGACAACATCCGAAAACCGAACAGACCTGCTGGAATGTTATAAGACCGGAATTGCAGGCTACGTGATAAAGCCTTTAAAATATGATGATTACGAAGATAAGCTCAAGAAGGTGATCTCCTACTGGCAAGTAAACGAACTGGTAAAAGGCTAATGAAATTGGGCATTTCACAACAAAATTTTTACAGCAGATAAGGTTTTTCCTATATTTAATTTTGATTTTATCCTTATGAAAGGTTTTATTTTTACGGAGTTCCTGGAAATGGTGGAAGACCAATTTGGACTGGAAATTACAGACAGTATTATCGAAAATTCTGAGCTGCCCTCCGAAGGAATCTATACCTCTGTTGGCACCTATGATTTTAACGAAATGGTTTCTCTCCTGACTAATTTAAGTTCAGAAGTCGAGATGTCGCCAAACGACCTATTATACGCTTTTGGGCTGTACTTGTTCGATAGTTTGGGGAAAGCACATCCAGAGATCATTAAAAGTTATGCTTCGCCAATTGGCCTTTTAAACTCTATTGAGGACCACATACACGTACATGTAAAAAAACTGTACCCGGAAGCGCAATTGCCAAGCTTTACTATAATTGAAAAAACGGATACCTCCCTATCCATGATCTATAGCTCTTCAAGAGGGTTATATAGACTGGCCCACGGCCTAATGGAAAAAGCTTTTACGCATTTCAACAGAAGTGCCGAGATAAGCTATGAGTTGCTGAAGGAAGATGGCACTCAGGTAAAATTTGATATTGTCCAGCATGGATAACAAAGAAGTAACTTTGTTGAAAAGGGCCTTGGAGCGCCAAAAGAAAGCAAGACTTCAGGCAGAAAAAATTCTGGAGGAAAAATCACAGGAATTATACAATACCTCCAGGCAATTAAAAGAGACCAATGAGCGCTTAGAAAACCTCCTAAGTGAAAAAACATCGGAACTTGAAGGGGTATTCATCAATATCATTGATCCATATCTGGTTATGGACATCAATGGTAATGTCCTTCGGATGAATGCAGCCGCTAAACAACTCCTGGGGTACGATCATAACGAAGAGACCATTAACCTTGGATACCTGATCCATCCAGACTACATTGAATATACCAGAGAATCTTTCAAACTTCTTTATGAAGTGGGTACCCTAAAAAACTACAGGGCTAAGATTATTGTAAAGGATCAATCCATTCGATACGTACAAGTGAACAGCAGTATCATTTATGATAAGGCAGGCCATCCCATTGCCGCACAGGGCATTATCAGGGATATTACCAAGGAAAATGAAGTGGAAGTATTGCTTTCCGAACAAAAAAAGC
>Ga0265306_10000203_pt1 | contig 26464 bp, 19 predicted proteins | sample Helome_3_FD_192493 | JGI IMG/M metagenome (GOLD analysis project Ga0265306, IMG submission 192493) | Marine sediment microbial communities from subtidal zone of North Sea - Hel_20160420 (Illumina Assembly) | ecosystem: Environmental > Aquatic > Marine > Subtidal zone > Sediment ... | reverse complement strand
CGGTCAGCCGCAGCAGGGCGTCGACGTGATCCATGCCGTCCATTCCGAGGGTCTCGCCGTCCTGGGTGATGAGGTTCCCAACGTAAACCAGCTGTGCCGAGGAGGCGTTGATTGCCTCGGTGATTCCCGGCACCCGCATTGCGGCGATTGTGGACGTCATCAGGCTTCCGGGACCCAGGATGATCTGGTCAGCATCCTCTATGGCATCGATCGCGCGGGGCGTTGCTGCGGCGCTCGCAGGCGTCACTCGGATAGCGTCGATGTGGCCACGGTGGTTCTGGATGGTCACCTGTCCGTGAAGTGTCTCCCCGAGCGATTCTGCTTCGAGGCGCAAGTGGTCCCGGCACGCGGGGATCACCGATCCCGACGCCCCGAGGAGGCGCTCCGTTCGAATGAGCGCCTGCTCGAACGACCCCTCGATGTCCGACAGGCCAGCGAGGATGAGATTTCCGAGCGAATGCCCAGCAACGTCGGAACTCTCGAATCGATACTCGAACAGCTGCCGCCAGATCGACTCCTCCGGGGTCAACGCGATCAGGCACTTCCGGATATCACCCGGAGGTGGGATATCGAGATGGGGTGCGAGCCGTCCGCTGGAACCTCCGTCATCTGCAACAGAAACGACAGCGTCCACCCGCCCGGCGTAGCTGACCGCCGAACGCAGTGTCTTCGACAGGCCGTGCCCGCCTCCGATGGCAACCACATGCGGACCGTCAAATTCGATATCGAGTTCCTCGAGGAGCGCGTTGGGCTCCGTCATGCGATCCATCAGGTAGGCATGTCACGGTGGCGAACCGCCGACACAACACCCTCGGACTCGAGGTGCCCACCGATCGCCTCAGCAAGGGCGACGCTGCGATGTTGGCCTCCCGTACAACCGACGCCGATCGTGAGGAACGACTTCCCCTCGTCCTCGTACTGTGGGATGAGGAAGTCGAGCATGTCGGTCACCTTGTCGAGGAACTCGCCAGCCTCCGGATGCGAAAACACATAGTCGCGCACCGGTGCGTCGAGACCCGTCAGCGGACGGAGCTCCTCGACCCAATACGGGTTCGGCAGGAAACGCACGTCAAACATGAGGTCGACAACCCGCGGCGACCCTTTCTTGAACCCGAACGAGGTCACATCCACCCGCATGGTTGACCGTGTGTCCGCGTCGGTGAACGCCTCTCGTAGCTTGTCCCTGAGGTCGTGGACGGACAGTTCGCTGGTGTCGACAATCACGTCTGCACTGGCCCGCACCTCTTCGAATCTACGACGCTCGGCGCGGATGGACTCCTCGAGCGACGACATGTCGATCGGGTGCGGTCGCCGTGTCTCCTGGAACCGCCGAGCGAGAACACGGTCGTCTGCATCAAGGAACAACACCGTCGTGGGCAATCCGTCACGGTGTAGGTCGATGAGTGCGAGATCGAGGCTATCCCCATCCATCCCCGCTCGAGTGTCGGCCACGACGGCGATCCGGGACCGTGCCCCATCCACCACTTCAATCGAGTCAACCAGGTTGGAGATCATGCTGATGGGGAGGTTGTCGACGACGAAGTAGCCGATGTCCTCCAGCACGTTCGCCGCGTTCGATCGTCCGGCTCCCGAAAGTCCGGTGATGATCACCACATGCGTTGGCGGTGTCTGTGTCTGCATTTGGTTCATACCTCGTGGAGTGCGGTGTACAGATCCGCAGCAACCTTATCGGGAACAACCTGGGCAAGATCGTCGATTCCCGCCTCGCGCATCTTCTTCACCGAGCCGAATTGCTTGATGAGGGCCTTCTTTCGTCCAGAGCCGATGCCGTTCACGTCGTCGAGGACCGAGTCGACCATGGAGCGGTCGCGAACCTTGCGGTGGTAGGTGATCGCGAATCGGTGTGCCTCGTCCCGCACCCTCTGCAGTAGGTAGAGGGATTCCTCCCCACGCGGGATGATCACAGGATCAGTGTCTCCAGGCACGAACACCTCCTCGAGCTTCTTGGCAAGGCCAACAGCGGGGATCTCAAGGTCGAGATCATCGAGGACGAGCAATGCTCGTCCGAGCTGGCCCTTCCCTCCATCGATGACGACGAGGCTCGGTGGGTACGAGAACCTGCCTCGTTCCTCGACCGGAAGCTGCTGCTCGGCCAGATACGCCGTGAAGCGCCGCCGCAGCATCTCCTCCATCGATGCAAAGTCGTCCTGGCCATCGATCGTCTTGATCTTGAACCGCCGGTACTGCGATTTCTTCGGGAGGCCATCCTCGAACACCACCATCGATCCAACAGTGTGCCTGCCCTGGATCGTCGAGATGTCATAGGACTCGATTCGCAACGGCGGTTCGGGAAGGGCGAGCGCGTCTTGCAGGCTGCGCAGCGCCTTGGCCCTGGCATTGTGATCGCTGTGCCGCTTGAGCCGATGGCGCGCAAACTCCTCCGCCGCATTGGCCCTTGCGGTCTTCATAATTCGACGTTTTGCTCCACGCTTCGGCACCCGGAGCGAAACGGACGACCCGCGCCGATAGGAGAGCCAGTCCTGCCACACATCAGGGTCCTCCGGCATCTCCTGGACGAGTACCTCGTTTGGCGGATCCTCCTCCCCGTAGAGCTGTCCGATCATCCTGCCGACGAACGCGGGAATGGTGATGTCCTCGACGCGATCCACCACGGTGGTCTTGCGACCTGTCACTCTCCCCTTGCGAATATTGAGCACCACGAGGACGACCTCGAGATCATCCTCCTCGAATGCAACGACGTCGAAATCGATTCGTTTGTCCGTCACGAGTTCCTGGCGTTCGAGTGCAACCCGCATCGCGGTGATGCGGTCGCGCAGCCGTCCAGCTCGCTCGTATTCCTGCCTGTCGGCCGCTTCTCGCATTGCCACATCCATGTTCGCGATCAACACGTCGGAGTCCCCTGACAGGAACGAGGCGAGGCCGTCCACGTGGGCCGCGTACTCCTCATCTGTCACCTCCCCAACGCACGGTCCCGAACACTTTTCGATGTGGAACAGCAGGCACGGCTTGCCCGATGCTTCGTGGCGGTTGTATTTGGCGTTCGTGCAGGTCCGCACCGGGAACGTCCTGAGCAGGCTGTCGAGTGTGTTGCGGATCGAGTACGCCTTCGCATAGGGTCCGAAGTACTGAACACCCTTGCGGCGCCGGCCGCGTATGACCATGGCCCGCGGCCAATCCTCGTATCGGGTTATCGCGAGGTATGGGAAGGACTTGTCATCCTTGAGCCGCACATTGAACTGGGGCTGGTTCTCCTGGACGAGGGAGTACTCCAGCATGAGTGCGGCGATCTCTGAGTCCGTGACGATCCACTCGAGGTCAACGGCGAGCTCAACCATCGTCCTCGTCCGTGGCTGGAGGTCGCGTGCGAAGTAGTTCGCGGTTCGCTTCCGAAGCGACTTCGCCTTTCCAACATAGAGGGCACGTCCGTGCTGGTCCCTGAATATGTAGACGCCCGGAGCATCGGGAATCGAGGATGGTGAAGGACGTTCGAGCATCGCACCGATGGTACCGACCGCCCTTGTCACATCTATCGGAGCGGAAGACGAATCCATCGAACGCCGAGCAACCGCGGGATCTGCTGCTGGCCGGCGTATCCGGGGAGTTGCATGATGGTGTCCGCGCTGAGGCCCCGTTCGATCATCACGTCCAAGGTCCACCCAACGCTGGCCGCATCGGAAAGTAGCTGGCCAAGGGGCCGATGGTGGTACCGGATTTCCCGATGCCCGGCTGGTTCGAGCGATGATCCGGTGCGGAAGTAGTCACCCCATCTCCACAGCACCTCACCGTCGTCATCGAGCAGCGGTGCCGAGTCCGGAGCGGTGTATGCGGGGTGGTTGATCACCATGACCATCGCTCCCCCAGGCCGAACCACTCGTGCGCACTCGCTGAAGAACTCGATGTGGTCCTCAACCAGATCGACCAGGTACACCGAGTATGCGGTGTCAAAGGCCTTGTCCACGAAGCATCCGAGATCGGGAAGCTCTGCCACCACGACCGGTCCGGTGGCGGAAGCAGCAACGGCAAGCTCGGTAGACAGATCGACACCGATCACCGAGCCACCGACCAGGCGCATGCCCTGTCCCTCCCCGCAACCAAGGTCGACGACACTGCCTGGGTCGTCAGGCAACAGCTCCTTGAGCATCGGATGCACGTCGATTCCGTATGCGGGGTCAGCTGCGGCCTCATCGCTCCACCATGAGGCGATGTCATCCCAATTGTCACCCATCGTCTAGGCCCCTGCTGAGGGCGTCGTGAGTGCAGGCTCCGCGCTCGACGTGGTCACAGGACCTCACGGAGGAACTTGCCGGTGTAGGTCTGCGTCATTGCCGCAACCTCTTCGGGAGTACCGACCGCAATCACCTCTCCCCCACCATCGCCGCCGTCGGGGCCAAGATCGATCACCCAGTCCACAGACTTGATCACGTCGAGGTTGTGCTCGATGACAACCACGGTGTTGCCAGCGTCAACCAGGCGCTGCAGAACTCCAAGGAGCTTTCGTATGTCCTCGAAATGCAGGCCGGTCGTCGGCTCGTCGAGGATGTAGAACGTGCGACCGGTGGATCGCTTGCCGAGTTCAGACGCGAGCTTCACTCTTTGTGCCTCACCACCTGAAAGCGTCGGCGCAGGCTGACCCAGGCGCACGTATCCGAGGCCAACGTCGTACAGCGTGCCGAGCACCCGAGCGATCCGCGGCTGGTGCTCGAAGAAGGTGAGTGCCTCCTCGATCGACATGTCGAGAACGTCCGCGATGCTGTGCCCCTTGAACATCACCTCGAGGGTGTCCCTGTTGTATCGGAGCCCGCCACAGGTGTCGCACGGCACGTAGACGTCCGGGAGGAAATGCATCTCGATCTTCAGCGTCCCGTCGCCCTTGCAGGCCTCGCAGCGTCCGCCAGCAACGTTGAAGGAGAACCGACCCGGTTTGTACCCCCGCATTCGTGCATCGGGTGTCGCGGCGAAGAGTTGACGGATCGCGTCGAACACCTTTGTATACGTGACAGGGTTCGACCGTGGTGTTCGACCTATCGGGGACTGGTCGATGTTGATGACCTTGTCGATCTGATCAAGACCCTCCACCCTTCGATGCCTGCCAGGCAGGATGCGAGACCCGTGCAATGAGTTGTGCAACGCCTTGCTCAGAATCTGCTGGACGAGCGACGACTTGCCGCTACCCGACACACCCGTGACAGCGATGAACGTACCAAGGGGAAAGCTGACCTCGACATCCTTGAGGTTGTTCTCTGCTGCTCCGACAACCGTGATGACCTCGTCCCTACCTGGTCGTCGGTGTTCGGGAACGGCGATGGTCCTCTCTCCTGAGAGGTATTTGCCCGTGATGGACTCGTCCGTGGCCTCCAGGTCCTTGACAGTGCCGGTCGCCACGATGCGTCCACCGTGTTCACCTGCGCCTGGCCCGATATCAACAACATGGTCTGCGATGCGGATCGTGTCCTCGTCGTGCTCTACCACAATGAGGGTGTTCCCCAGGTCTCGCAGGCGCAGGAGCGTCTCGATGAGGCGCTGGTTGTCGCGCTGGTGGAGACCGATTGATGGCTCATCAAGGATGTAGAGGACGCCGACAAGTCCGGACCCGATCTGTGTTGCGAGCCTGATCCGTTGCGCCTCACCCCCAGCGAGCGTGGCCGCGGACCGTGCAAGGGTCAGGTAATCGAGGCCGACGGCGACGAGGAAGTGCAGCCGTTCCGAGATTTCCTTGACGATGGGCTCCGCAATCGTGGAGTCCCGTTCATTGAGCTTCAGGGAGCTGAGGAACTCAAGGGACTCCCGAAGGCTCATCCCAGACACGACCGCAATGCTCACGTCCTTGATCGTCACTGCCAGGCTGATCTCGTTGAGCCGACCGCCTTCGCAGCGGCTGCATGGGATTTCCCGCATGTACTGCTGGTAGCTCGCTCTGGCGCCTTCGGACTCAGAATCCGAGTAGCGGCGCTCGATCCACGGGAGGACGCCCTCATATTGTGCGTCGTACGAACGCTGCCGACCGAACCGGTTCTCGTAGCGGATCGTGTAGGCAGCCTTGGATCCACCGTTGAGCACAAGGTCCTTCTGCTTCTTCGTCAGGTCCTTCCATGGCGTATCCATATCGATGCCGTGCGCCTTGGCCACTGCTCCAAGGAGACGCTGGTAGTACGTCATGCGGTGCCTGCCCCGCCACGGCGCAATCGCACCGTCTGCGAGCGAGAGATCGTCCTGGGGAACAAGGAGGTCGGCATCGATCTGGAAGCGCGTCCCGATGCCGGAACAGTCCTCACATGCGCCGTACGGGCTGTTGAACGAGAAGTTGCGTGGCTGGAGCTCGTCGAATGAAAGCCCGCATTGCGGACACGCAAACGCCTGCGAGAAGGAAAGCGAAGGACCGTCGGTGATGTCGATCAGAGCGGTTCCCTCGGCGAGACCCAGGGCCGTCTCGATCGAGTCTGTCAGTCTGCGCTCAATACCGTCGCGTCGCACGAGCCTGTCAACGATGACCTCGATCGTGTGCTGCTCGTAGCGTGCGAGCTCGATCTCGTCTGTCAGGTCGACAATGTCTCCGTCAACCTTCGCTCTCGAGAACCCTGCCTTCACCAGATCCTCGAAGAGCGAGTCGTATTCGCCCTTGCGACCCTGGACGACGGGGGCGAGTACCTGGAATCGGGTGTCCTCCTCCAATTCAAGGATGCGATCCACGATCTGCTGAGGTGTCTGGCGGGACACGGGCGAACCGTCGTTCGGGCAGTGCGGAACCCCGATACGAGCGAACAAGAGCCGCAGGTAGTCGTGGATCTCCGTGACCGTGCCAACGGTCGACCTTGGATTCCGGCTTGCTGTCTTCTGGTCGATCGAGATTGCTGGAGACAGGCCCTCGATGAAGTCGACGTCCGGCTTGTCCATCTGGCCGAGGAACTGTCGTGCGTAGGCGGAGAGCGATTCGACGTAGCGACGTTGACCCTCGGCATAGATCGTGTCAAAGGCAAGCGAGGACTTCCCTGAGCCGGACAGACCCGTGAACACGATGAGTTGATCCCTTGGCAGGACGAGGTCGACGTCCCTGAGATTGTGTTCCCGCGCACCCTTGACGATGATCTGGTCACTCGCCATATCCGTACTCCACGTGTTCGCCCTCGCCAGTCACCGGCCCAGCGCAGCGAGTGTACCGACGGGGTGTGACACGTTTACGTGGCCGAGGGTGCCCCTTCGGTGATCTCCTTCAACTCCCGCCGGAGTTCGTTGATCTCATCCCGCAGGCGTGCTGCGTATTCGAAGCGAAGATCCTTGGCGGACTCGTGCATCTCCTCCTCGAGGCTCTGGATGAGCCTTCGCAGGTCGGGCGTCGAAAGGTCCAAGGGCTCGCGCCTTCGCAGCTCACTCGCCCTGCGGTCGCCTGCAGGGGAATCGCCAGTGGACACCAACTCGAGGATGTCGGACACCCGCTTTCGGATGGTCTGGGGATCGATGCCGTGTTCCTCGTTGTACTCGAGCTGAATCATGCGCCTGCGGTTCGTCTCGCTGAGTGCCCTCCGCATCGAATCCGTCACCGCGTCCGCGTACATGATCACCGACCCATCGACATTGCGAGCCGCCCTGCCGATGGTCTGGATGAGGCTGGTTCCCGACCGGAGGAAACCCTCCTTGTCAGCATCGAGGATGGCAACCAGTGCCACCTCCGGGAGGTCGAGACCCTCACGAAGGAGGTTCACGCCGATCAACACGTCATACTCCCCGAGCCGAAGATCACGCAGGATCTGGACGCGCTCGAGGGTGTCGATGTCCGAATGCAGGTAGCGGGCGCGCACGCCCAGCTCGAGCAGATAGTCGGTGAGATCCTCGGACATCTTCTTGGTGAGCGTCGTCACCAACACCCGCTGATCCTCGGCCGCTGCATTCTGGATCTCGCCGACGAGATCGTCGATCTGTCCCTTGGTTGGCCGCACGACGACCTCGGGGTCAACGAGGCCGGTCGGCCGGATGACCTGCTCGACCACTTGGTTCGACTCCCGCAGTTCCCATTTGCTCGGGGTCGCCGACAGCAACACTGCCTGGGTCGCCTTGTCATACCACTCATCGAACCGGAGCGGCCGATTGTCGAGCGCGGACGGAAGCCGGAAGCCGTGCTCGATCAACATGTCCTTTCGAGACTTGTCCCCTGCGAACTGTCCGTTGATCTGGGGGATCGTGACGTGGCTTTCGTCGAGCACCATCAGGAAATCATCTGGGAAGTAGTCGATCAGTGTGTAGGGCGCCTCACCGGCCTCCCGACCGTCGAGATACCTGGAGTAGTTCTCGATACCTGAGCAGTACCCAACTTCGCGCATCATCTCGATGTCGTAGTGGGTGCGCATCCGCAGCCTCTGTGCTTCAAGCAGCTTGCCCTTTCGTTCCAGCTTCGCAAGATGCTCGCCGAGTTCCTCCTCGATACCCGCAATGGATCGCTCAAGGATCGCACTCGACGTCACGTAGTGCGTTGCTGGATACACCCATGCCTCGTTCATCTCTTCGATGACCTCGCCCGTTACCGGGTTCATCCTGGAGATACGTTCGACTTCGTCGCCCCAATACTCGATCCTGACGATCGTCTCCTCGTATGTGGGGAACACCTCGAGGGTGTCACCCCTGACCCGGAAGGTGCCGCGTGTGAGGTTGACCTCGTTTCGCTCGTATTGGATCCCGACCAGCCTCGAGATGGCATCAGTGAGTGGGAACTCGACCCCCCGGATGAGCCGCAGGAGCTGTCCCTCGTATTGCTCCGGCGAACCGAGGCCGTAGATGGCTGACACCGAGGCAACGATGATCACATCTCTTCGGGTCAACAACGCCGCGGTTGCAGCGTGGCGCAGTCGATCGATCTCGTCATTGACCGTCGACTCCTTTTCGATGTAGGTGTCGGTCTGGGCGATGTAGGCCTCAGGCTGGTAGTAGTCGTAGTACGACACGAAGTACTCGACGCGGTTGTTCGGGAAGAACTGCCTGAACTCGTTCGCGAGCTGTGCGGCGAGCGCCTTGTTCGGGGCCAGCACCAATGTCGGCTTTTGCACCTGCTCGATCGTCCACGCAATGGTGGCCGACTTTCCGGAACCCGTGATGCCGAGGAGCGTCTGGAACCGATCGCCGCGTTGAATTCCGCTCACCAACGATGCAATAGCCTCTGGCTGGTCACCGCTCGGCTGGAAGTCGCTGACAACCTCGAAGGGTCGGGATTCAGTCATGCGTGTGTTCCTCGATCAGTGCAACCACCGTCGCCTCGGTAGCGCTCCACGATCCTGAATTGTCCACAACGACGTCTGCCCAGGCCTTCCAAGCATTGTCTCCAGCCTGAAGGTCCATACGTCTGGCAATATCTGAAGCCTCTCCACCGCGAGCAACCGCCCTCGCAAGGCGAGTTCGGTCGTCGGCCACCACCGCAACCCGCGTGAAGTCGTCAGACACCAGGAACGGGGTATCCAGAACCAGCGGCAGGAGCGGCACCTCGACCACTACATCGTCGGAAGGCCTGGACTCCACCAGTGCCTGGATGGTTTCCACGATGCGAGGATGCATGATCTGCTCCAGGCTCTCGAGCGCGCGAGCATCGGAGAACACCACCGATGCAAGCGCAGCGCGATCGACCGCCCCTCCGATGACCGTTCCCGGCCATATGCCCGCGATGGTGGTGATGGTCGGCTCATCGTCGGCAAGGAGCCCGTGGCCAACCTCATCTGCACTCACCACGAGATAACCGCGACCGGCAAACACATCACACACAGCGCTCTTTCCCGCGCCGATGCCACCGCCCACGACCACTCGACGACCGCGTGCGTCGTGGTTCATGGGCTTCCCACGATCTGCGGGAGGTACCTCGGGAGCCATGATCCGGACTGTACCCTGCCGATGTGACAGGAAACCCACGCTGGACATCACGGCTCCGCGTGACCTCACAGGTCGTGCATGTCGGTGCACTGGCCATTGCGATCATCGGAACGGCCGCCACCGACGGCCTTTCCGGCGATGCGTTGATCGCCACACTCATGGCATCGCTCGGCGTACTTCTGTCCTTTTCCGTCTCGATACCCATCGAGAAGGGCAACCTCCGTATGTACGCGGCGCTCGTCGCTGGCGTGGGCCTCTTCTCAGCCGCCATTGCCCTCACCGGCGGGCTCACCAGCGCATTCGTCGTGATGCCGATCGCTTCGATCTTCCTCGGGGCCATCTCCGGTGGGATTCGTGTTGCCGCACCGGTTGCGATCCTCAGCGTTGGGGGTGTCCTCGTCGCTTCCTGGCTTTCTGACTCCCCTGTCACGTTCGATGCCGTCGTCCGTATCCCTGCAATCTATGTCATAACCGCCATCGCCTTCAGTGAGGTGCAGCGCGCGCTCCTCAGCGAGTCGGAACGTGCTGAAGAATTCGCCCAGACCACAACAGCCGCAGCGCATCGGAGGGCGCGGCTCGAGGAGACCCACGACCTGCTCGAGGACCTGCTTGCCGTCGCAACCTCTCCTGACATCAATGCGGTCGCAGCAGCCCAGGATGCCCTGAGGGATGTTGGGATCGTTGCCCCGGATGCACCGAGCCGGATCATCGGCCCGAGCGACGTCGTTCTCGCCCGACGTGGCACACCGCCAGACAGGAACCCAACAGACAGTGTCGACATCACCAGATCCGACCGCGTCCTGGCATACCTTGAGTTGTGGCTGGAGGACGGGGTGCTCACACCTCGACAGCAGACAACGATCCAGGGGGCTGTCTCACCGGTCGGCCTTGCGCTCGAGAACGACGCGATGGTGCAACGACTCGCGGGGCTCATGATCCAGCGCGAACGAGTCCGCCTGGCACGAGAGCTCCACGATGACATCGCTCCGTCAGTCGCATCGGTCGGCCTCACCCTCGATATGGTCCTCCTGACAGGAGACCTCTCCGCCGACCAGGTGCGCACCCTTGAGGCCACTCGATCGAACGTGACTGGCCTCGTGGACAGGATCCGAAACCGCGTGCAGGACCTGAGGGCGGACAGAAGTGTCAGCGTTGTCGAGCATGCCCACTCGCTGGTTGCCGAAGTCGACATCGACGGTCCAACGGTGGTTGTCGACATCGATGAACGGACACCGCCACGGCCAGCGATCGCCGTTGAGGTGGGTGCACTCATCACCGAGGCATTCCGCAACGCACTGAGCCACGCCGACGCAACGGTCATCCGTATCGCGGGGCGTATCGACGACCGGTCCGGTTCGGTCAGCATCGAGGACAACGGAACCGGGTTCGATATCGCCACGAGAGCAGATGGCCGCTACGGTCTTGTTGGTATGCAGGAGCGAGCAAACCTCATAGGCGCAGACCTCGATGTCACGTCAGGCGATGATCAGGGCACCAGGGTCGTGGTGTCGTGGAAGGACACCACGTGACGAGCGTCATCCGCGTGGTCATTGCCGACGACCACCGGCTCATGTTGGACGGTCTCTCGCAGGCACTCGACTCCCTCCCGGACATCTCCGTGGTCGGCACCGTCGTCGACGGGGCAGACCTCGCTGACGAAGTCGCGTCCAAGAACCCTGATGTCCTCCTTGTCGATGTCGAAATGCCGCGTATGTCCGGGCTGGCTGCCATCAGCAAGATGGAGAACCTTCCACCGACGTTGATCGTCACCATGCACGCCGCCGACGACTACGGCGCGAGCGCACGGGAAGCCGGTGCTCGTGGGTTCCTCTCGAAGGGCCTCCCCCTCCAGGAGCTGGCCGCATCCATTCGGGCCGCAAACGCTGGCCTCGACCTGTTCGAGGCGACCGAGGGCGATCTCGCCGGGTACACCAGCCCCACCCTCTCCTCGCGAGCCGAGGCGATCACTGAGCGCGAACGAGACGTGCTCAGGTGCCTCGTGGCAGGAATCTCCGGGACCGAGGACATCGCCGACGAGCTCTACATCTCGCAGAAGACCGTCAAGAACCATCTCGCATCCATCTACCTCAAACTCGGCGTCAACGACCGCACACAAGCCGCCGTCGAAGCCATGAAGCTGGGGCTTGATAGGGATTGGGAGTAGTCCAATCCCTATCAATCGTGGTCATATGTCATAGGTCCTACGTCGCACGTACTCCGGCTGGCAAAGGGGGCCAGCTCGGATATGGGTCGAAAGACCCATTCAGTTTTCGGCCCAATTGCCGTAGTTTTATGTACGGATCGCCTTGTACGTAGGAGGTACATAATGCTTCGTCTGGTAACGGCCTTCCAGGCCCGCTTCAACGAGGAACAGGGTGCGAGCATGGTGGAGTACGCTCTGCTGGTTGCACTCATCGCAATCGTCGCAATTATCGCAATCATCGCAGTCGGTGGCGCGGTCAGCGACAAGTTCGACACCGTTCAGGATTCACTGAACAACAACTAGTAACGTCGAAAGACGCTCATAACAAGCAAAGGGAAGCGCCTCGGCGCTTCCCTTTGCTGTGTTGTGACATGCGTGGTGCCTGAAGCCTGGAGTGTGGTTTGGGTCAGCTCGGCTCAGGGGTTGAACGTTCGCAGATCATCGCCCCAGGCGTCACCTCTGGCAGTTTTGCCCTCATGGAGCAGTGAGTATCAACCACGGCCAGCTAAGCGAACGACATATTCGCAAGGGCAAGACTCAGGCCTCAAAGCCCGCGACTGCGAGCGCAGCGATCTAGGGCCTTCCGAACACCGTGAAATGGTCGTCAGAGGCCCGGACGATCCAGCCATCCTCGGTGAGGGCTTCGGTGAGGGGCCAAGCGTTCTGAGCCATTACGGCATTGATTTCCCACCGGGAAAAGGCCTCTCGGTATTCACCGCTGCGAACATCTCGGTACTCCTCGAAGAGCTCCTTGCCATAGAGCTCCGCCCGGTCATCGATGTAGATCAACCGATCGGGCCACTCCGCATAGATCAGGTATCCACCCTCGGCATCACCGTGGAACGCTCGGTCCTCCCCAAGCGCCCCCGCCATTGCGGCAGACGGAAAGCGCTCATCGTCCAATTCGCCCAGGGGACGGGTAACCATGGGAAGCATCGCCACGACCACCACGAGCGCCGCTGCCACGCCCACAACGATCGACGACGTTCTCGCCTTCGACACTGGGATCGGCGGAATCGCGCGTGCTGCCCATGGAATCAGCACGATGGCGGCTGGGAACACGGCACGTCGCGAGCTCATCCCGAAGAACATGAAGGGAAGGATCACAATGAGGTCCCTCAGTTCGATCTTGCCCCTGATCGCCGCAATGATCACGCCGGCAATCAGCAGCAGGTAGGGAGCCTGGACCACGTCGAGGAACTCGGGGGCTGCCCATTCCTCGATGAGGTCGAGTGCCTCCCTGGATTCAAAGAAGGTGATGACGATCTTCCACGTCCCGATGCCGTGTGCAGTCGCAAGCGTTGCCGCCGCTGACACGAGTCCTGCCCAGAACAGCCGCTTGTCCTTGGTGCGCAGCCATTCGAGGAGGACCAGTAGGCCACCCAGGACCCAGGAACCGTGGACTCCTGCCCACAGCCAGATGACGGGAACCACGGCCCACGCCAGGCGATCCCGGTTCTGGACAACCACAACGAGCAGCGCAGCAAGTGCATAGGAGAACAGCACTGGCCTGGGCTGCGTGAACGGACCCATCAACCAGGCAGCAACAATCAATACGAAGCCTGTTGAGATCGGCGACCGCGTCGAGCGATACACAGCGAGCCCGATGAAGCCAACAGTCGATGAGGCGACGATGAACACCATCCAGTTGACCCATGACAGACCACCGAAGGAGGCCTCAAGCCATGAGTACAGCAGCTCGACCAGCCACGACTGTGTCCGCCACTCCGCCCCGAACTTGGTGAAGGAGAACACATCGTTGTTCAGGACCTCGCCAACCGTGCTCTGCGCGCTTCCGGCGCGAATGTGCCACAGGAACGAATTGTCCTTGATCGGTCTCGCAGCGAAGAGTGCGACCATGAACAGCGGCACGAGCGGTGCAATCCACACCAGCCGTGGGCCGGACGCCTTCGAGCCTGAGGCGCTGTCAATCTCTCCGCCGGACCCCACTTCGGCCAGATCGTCCGAGGACGATGTCATATCAGAGAAGGTTGTCTCGGATGTTCATCACGGCAGGGCCGAGAATCACGATGAAGATCGAAGGGAAGATGCACAGGAGCATCGGAAAGATCATCTTGACCGGTGCAGCGAATGCCTTCTCCTGAATCCTCTGGCGACGGCGCACGCGCATTTCTTCAGCCTGAACACGGAGCATGCGGGCAATCGAGACTCCGAACTGGTCGGCCTGGATGAGGGCAAGGATGAACGAATTCAGATCGTCGACATCAGTCCGCTCCGACATATTGCGGAGGGCCTCGTGGCGACTCACACCAACCCGTGTCTCCTGCAACGTTCGCTGGAACTCCCTCGAGAGTTCGCCAGGAACGTTCTGGACAACGCGTCCCATGGCAGCCTCGAAGCCAAGACCCGCCTCCACGGAAATGACCAGGAGGTCGATGATGTCGGGAAGCTGCTTCTCCATCTGTTTGCGGCGGTCGTCAATGGCACGGTTCAACGAAGCCTCGGGGCCAAAGAAGCCGATCACAAGAAGCAATCCGCCAACGAGGAATTTCATCATGCTGCTGTCGACCAGTGGCACCGCGACGAATGCGAGCACGATAGAGCTGACGAGGGCGATGATCCTGATCGCTGCCCACGTGTTTCCGTCCATGCGCTCGGCCCAACCAGCCAGCACAAGCTTGTGCTGTGCCTTGGCAACCCAACCCGTCGGCGTGAAGCGGAGGGCAAAGCGTCCGATCCCCTGCATCACAGGCGCAACGGCTCGCGCTGAGAAGTCGGCCTGGAGCACATCATCGCGGGTCTGGAGACTCGCGAGGCGCCGGCCGGACTGCTTCTGGGCCTTCACGACACCGTTGCCAATGTAGTAAGCCAGGGCACCGACGGTGATCGACACCGATATCACAACAAAGAGGAGAGGATCCATCAGGCGTCAACTTTCACGATTCGTGACATCCAGTAGATGCCGAGGCCGATGAACACGAGGCCACCACCAAGGATGATGAGGCCTACTGTGCTTTGCAGCATTGGTTCCATGTATCCGGGGTTGACAACGGAAATGACCAAGAAGAGGAAGATCGGCAGCAACGACAGGACGATCGCAGATATCCGACCCTCCGCCGTGAGCGCCTTCATCTCCCTGCGCAATCGGTTCCTCTGCACCATCGTCTCAGACGTTGTCTGGAGCACCTCCGCGAGGTTTCCGCCTACCTCGCGCTGGATCCCGATAGCCATCACCGTCCACTCGAAGTCCTGCGAGCTCATCCGTTCCGCGATATCGTCGAGTGCATCGTTGATCGGTCTTCCGAGGCGGATCTCAGCCATGGCACGGCCAAACTCACGTCGCGTGGGCTCGGGTGCTTCCTCACCGACCGCCTCGACGGCCTGGAGCAGCGAATAGCCAGCACGCAGTGACGTTGCAAGCAGGTTGAGCGTGTCGGGTAGCTGGGTCTCAAACCGCTTCCGCGTCCTAGCAGCAACCTGGTTCACGAACACCAGAGAGCCAACAATGACGAGCGCCGCTGCCACGATGCCCCAGATGAATGACTGGCTGATAGCCGTCACAAGGATGAAGGAGAGCATCGAAACAAGGACGGCCGCAACGATTGCCTCTCCGGGCTTGAGAGGTAGGTTGGCCTGCTCAAGCGCAGATTCGATCATGCTGGTTGCGCCGCGATCCGCCGCCGCCGTCTCCGCAGAGCGGGCAGCCTTGCGCAGGAACCCGAAGCGACCGAACACACCCTTTGTCGATCCCTTGTCCGACAGGGTCCCGAGTCGTTGCTGAACACCACTCGTTGACCGGGTCTTGCCGAGGAGAATGATCACGAGCAGGAACACTGCGGTCGCGGCGCCCACGGCGGCGAGGAGCAACATGGTCTCGTTCGGGCCACCCGAGGCGGACCCTTCAGTCTGAGCGTATGCGGGGGCGGCGGCCATCATGGCGCTCATCCCAAGCCCGAGTGCTAGAAGGCGTCTCATCGTCGTGCAAACGCCTCTGGCTGGAAGAGCTCTGCTGGCAGGTTGATGCCGTAGTTCTCGAGGTGTTCCGAGAACGTCGGTCGAATGCCCGTTGCCTTGAGATACCCAATGTATTTGCCGTTCTCATCGACACCCATGCCGTAGTCGAACAGCATGAGATCCTGAAGGGAGATGATCTCACCTTCCATACCAACCACCTCGGTCACGTGCGTCACGCGTCGCGTGCCATCCCGAAGCCGGTGGATGTGAACAACGAGATCCAGAGCAGAAGCAACCTGTTCACGAATGGCCCGCACCGGAAGATCCATACCGGCCATCAGCACCATCGTTTCGATACGAGCGAGGGTGTCTCGAGGTGCGTTCGAGTGAACCGTCGTCAGCGAACCATCATGACCGGTGTTCATGGCCTGGAGCATGTCAAGCGCCTCGCCACCGCGAACCTCACCAACGATGATGCGGTCAGGACGCATACGAAGCGTGTTCCTCACCAGGTCACGAATCTTCACCTCACCCTTGCCCTCGAGGTTTGCAGGCCTCGATTCCAGGGTCAGCACGTGGGTCTGGTTCAGCTGGACCTCAGCCGCATCCTCAACCGTGATGATGCGCTCGTTGGCAGGGATGAAGTTCGAAAGTACGTTCAACAACGTCGTCTTGCCTGAGCCGGTTGCGCCGGACACGATGACGTTGAGACGGCCCTCGACACATCGCTTCAGCAGACCTGCGACCTGCTCGCTCATCGAGTTGTTGGCAACGAGGTCGTCAACCGTGAACGGGTCAACGGCAAACTTACGAATGGTGACGTACGGCCCACCGATTGCGAGCGGATGGATGATCGCATTCACACGTGAACCATCAGGAAGGCGAGCATCAACCATTGGGGTCGACTCGTCGATGCGACGCCCGACCTGGCCAACGATCTTCTCAATGATCCGCTCGAGGTGATTGGCGTCGACAAATCTTGTATCGGTCTTCGTGATGCGCCCAGCGCGCTCAACCCACACGGCGTGAGGTCCGTTCACCATGACCTCAGTCACTTCTGGATCGGCGAGGTACGGATCGATAGGTCCGTAACCGAGGACGTCATCTGCAATTTCCTGGAGAAGGGTCAGCCTGTCGGAGCGGGCAAGCGGAACGGACTGCTCCTGCTCGAGTGCCCACTCGAGCATCTCCATCACGCGGAGCTTCAGCTCCGCATCGGACATCTGCGAGTTGTAGAGCGTCGGCCCGAGTCCTTCGACGACCTTGTAGTGCAGCTTGCGCCGCAGGTCGGACTTGACCTCTTCCCTCTGGGTATCTGTTGATGCATCGGCTGACTTCGCAGCTTTGACCCTGTCTGCAAGACTCATGTCGTAGTCCCTTTCCTTCGGTTCCCCCGGGCGTCAGCCCGACCTACCGGAACCAACCGCGCTTCTCTTCTTGAGGCTCGTCGACGGCTTCACCATCGAGCACGAGCGACGTCACGTTTCTCAGATCCTTTGCCACCCTCGAACGGGGGTACAGGCTCACCACCGGGTCCCCTTCGTTCACGGCTCGTGGCACGAGCTTGTCTGAGCTGATAGCGGCCTGCACCTCGAGGCCGAGCGAGCGTTCGAGCTCGTCGATATCGAGGCGGGCCTTCGAGTTGACCCTGTTGAGGATCAGCTTGATCTTCTCGAATGGGAACTTGATGAGCTTCAACGTGTCAAGGGCGAGCTTCGCGTTCTTGACGGCGGGAAGATCCATGTCAACCACCAGCAACACAACGTCTGACCGCTCGAGGATCGACAGCACAGGTTCATCGAGGAACGGTGCAGTGTCGATAACCACGTAGTCGAACATCCGCTTGAGCATGCCAAGGGTCTTGACGACCACCTGGGTAGATACCTCGTCGGCAAGCGACGGCTCGAGCGGCGCTGAAAGGACTCGAAGTCCTGACGTATGTGTCGCGAGGAGCGACTCAAGCTGCAACTCATCGAGCTTGTCAATATCGCGGGCTGCATCGACGATCGTGTGCTGTGGTTCTACCTGAAGCGAGATGCAGACGTCGCCGAACTGGAGGTCCGCATCCATGATGACGACCTTCTCCGGGCTTCCGGACATCATGGCGAGGGAGAGTCCGACGTTCACAGTTGTCATCGTCTTGCCCGCACCACCCTTAGGCGACATGATCGTGACAACCTTGCCAATCTTGGTCTTGGGCTTGAAGTCTGCAGCACCGTGCGCTTCGGCACGGTCGACGTGCTGGAGCATCGAATCGATCTTTGATTGATTGAGCGGTGCGTCCACGACGTCCTTGAACCCAACCCTGATTGCGGCCCGGAGCACATCGGTGGTGAGGCCATCGGCAACCAACACAATGGGAAGCGCTGGTTGGATGTCCAAGAGCAAGCTCGCTTCGTTCACACCGGCCTCATGGGCAAACCCGGGGCCGATGATCGCAAGCTCGATCCCCTCTTCCACCAGCTTTCGCTGGGCATCGGAGATGTTGCGAGCCTGGTAGACCTTGTGTCCGTCCAGGAGGGACACAGCGGCGTCCATCGCCGCTGTGTCCGTGTCGACCACAAGGATCGACCTGGTGCTGTCGGTATCAGCTGCCATCGCCGACACGTCCCAGTTCCGTCTGAATCCGATCCAGCAGGCTGAACAGGTCGTCCACGACAACCGGCTGTGCATCGTATGGCACGTAGTCCCCAGCAGGCAGCAAGGAGAGTGCGACGGTCGTGTAGTTCCGTGCGTACTCGATGATCTCTGCCTGCTGCGGTGTCACCTCGAACACAACCACGCCACCAATCGGGGTGAGACCCGTGTTGAGCGGTGCGGGGCGTGTGTTCTCATTGATCGCGAGCACCTGGATGTTCTGGAGAATGGTCTGGGTGACGTCGAGCGTCTGTGGGATGGCAGCGGCGATATTCGTCGGAGAATCGGGTTCTGCATCGGCAGAGGTGTCACCCTCAGCCCCCGGATCAGCCTCGGGCACCGGAACGCCAGCTTCGATGAGCAGGTCACGCAATTCGTCGTTCGAGATGATCTCGAGGAACGCCAGTGCCGACAGGCTCGCCGATGCGAGGATGTTCACGTTGTCTCCTGGGCGGATGAAGCCACCGCTGGCACTGACAACGTCAGCACCGAGGGAGATGGCAACCTTGCCAGGGGCGATCGCGTCGGAGAGACGCTGCTGAAGGTCGCGCTGGTCAGCGAACGAGCTGGTCGTGATGACCTGCCCTGCCGAGATCGGCCCAGCAGCGAGCTTCCCGTCGAGTACGGCATTGAGGTCATTGGGGTTGCTGGGACAGCCGACTTCTGCCGGATTGCCGTCAGCGTTGTCGCCAGCAGCTCCCGTACAGAGGATCGTTGATCCCTCAAAGACAACGTTCTCACGAAGCGCCGTCGTTTCCTCGATGACCGCTCTGGCCTCTTCGCCGGTCGTACCGACTGCAATCGAGGCATTGGCGCGATACACCACAACCTCTGCGATGTCGGCCCGAATGTCGTCCTCGACATTGGTCAGGTATTGGTAGATGGCAAATCCGGAGATAGCAGCCAGGGCTACCGCGATTATAAGAACAAGTGTCCGCCGGCCCATGTCAGTCGGTCCTCCCCATGCTGATACGCGACTTCATCGCGTGGGATGCATTTGCATCGCACACGCGGGGTCTCAAGGTTCCCACATGACCCCATTTGGGGTCAAGGACCCGCCGGTCAGGACCGGCCGATTCCCCGTTCCTTGAGTTCCTGGAGGATTGCCTCAAGTGACGAGTCCGCGTTGAAGCTTGGTGCTTCTGTAGTCTCGTCTTCACGCTCGAATTCCCTTCGGCGTGGTCGTGTTGGCTTTCTTTCGCTCCACGACGAGCGCTCCTCCCACTCAGGAAGTGCCTGCTTTATTGACAGGCTCACTCGTCGTCTGTCGGCATCGATCTCAGTGACCTTTACCTTTACTTCCTGCCCGATACTGAGCTCGAGTTCAGGGCTTTCGACGTGGTGCATGGCGATCTCCGAGACGTGGACTAGTCCCTCGACTCCTTCGCCCACTGAGACAAAGGCTCCGAAGGGCACGGTCTTCGTGACACGACCATCGACAATGGTGCCGACATCTGCGTCGCGGGCGAAGGTCTCCCATGGATCCTCGGCGGTCTGACGAATCGAAAGCGAGATGCGCTCGCGGCCGTAGTCAACCTCGAGGACCTTCACCTTGACCTTGTCACCAACGGTGACGATCTCGCCTGGGTGGTTGACATGGCGCCAGGACAGCTCAGAAACGTGCACAAGGCCATCCATGCCGCCAAGGTCGACGAATGCGCCGAAGTTCACGACACTGGAGACAACGCCCTCACGCACATCGCCTTCCTTGAGGTCTGCAAGGAAGGCATGCCGCTGCTCGGCCTGCTCCTCCTCGAGGTATGCCCTGCGCGACAGGACCACGTTGTTGCGGTTCCGGTCGAGCTCAATCACCTTTGCTTCGATCGGTTCCCCAACAAACGGTTGAAGGTCGCGAACCCTTCTGAGGTCGACGAGTGATGCTGGAAGGAATCCGCGAAGGCCGATATCGACGATGAGGCCGCCCTTGACGACCTCGATCACCTGACCGGTGACCGTGCCACCCTCGTTCATGATGCCTTCGATACGGCCCCAAGCACGTTCGTACTGGGCCCGCTTCTTCGACAATACAAGGCGGCCCTGATCGTCCTCCTTCTGGAGCACGAGGGCCTCGATCTCATCACCCACGGTGACGATGTCCAAAGGATTGGAGTTGTTGCGCACGGAGAGCTCGTAGGGCGGAATCACACCCTCGGACTTGTAGCCGATGTCAACAAGCACCTCGTCGGGGTCAACCCTGACCACGGTGCCCGCGACGATGTCGCCTTCCTTGAACTCGAATACGGTCTGCTCGACAGCCGCTGCGAAGTCGTCTGCGGTCAGATCGTCCGGGACATCACCGATGTCCTTGGGGGCCGATATGGCAGGGCGATCGGCTCGCGGCTTCTCGAAGACACGCACCTCTCCCTTTTCTTCGGTCGCTACCTCGGCTGCGGCCTCGTCGACTACCTCTCCCGCTTCTTCCGCGGCTACCTCGGCTGCGGCCTCGGCGACTACCTCAGAAACGACCTCGGCGTCGACCGCGACCTCTGCAGCGGCCTCCGGCGTCGGATCCACAGTGACGGAGGCGGTTGCTGGCTCTTCGGATGCTTCCGGTGCTGACATATCCCCGGAGTCGCTCGACTCAGCAACGTCTGCGCTCGGGGCGGCGCCTGGCGCCTCGTCCGGCCTTTCTGTTGCGGCGGTCTCGGCGGCGACTGCGGCCTCGGTTTCGGATGCAGTCTCTTCAGTCTCGATTGTTTCGGCAGCGTCTTGTGTCACGCTGTCACTGGTGTCATTGGACATGTAAGGGTGGGTCTCCTGTGGATACGTATTCGCCCGTGAGCGCGCGCAAGCGGCCCCTAGGGCTCGCGGATGGTAGACATATGCTGCGACTGTCGCCACCAGCATCGCGGTGTGACGACGACGGACCAAGTCATACGTGACCACACCCATGCGTAGCAGCCCCGGTTCAGTGCCCTGCTTCGGCCAGGGTCCTGCCCGTGCCGTGGCTGACCTTCAGTGGGACCGTGAGGTCGACGACGCCCTCCATGATGTCCAGCGTCAATGTCGTGACAGCGGGGAGGACCTCATCGCGGGCCTCAATGACGAGCTCGTCGTGAATCTGAAGGAGAATCTCAGCCTCCAGGCCGTCCTGACGCAGCCTTTCAGCAAGCTCGATCATGGCCTTCTTTATGACGTCGGCTGCCGACCCCTGAATGGGTGCGTTGAGGGCCATTCGCTCCCCAGCCTGGCGTTCCCGCGTGCTGCGGGCGTGGAGTTCTGGGAGGTATCTCCTGCGCCCGAGGATGGTCGTTGTGTAGCCGGTGTCGCGAGCATCATCGACGATTCCGGCCATGAATGCCCGGACGTCCGGGAATTGCACGAAGTATTCGTCGATGTGGCGTTGGGCCTCGGATCGCTCGATATCCAAGCGCTGTGCCAATCCGTAGGCCTCCATGCCGTAGAGCAGTCCGAAGTTGATCATCTTGGATGTGCGTCGCATGTCGTCTGTGACGTCGTCCAGGGCGACGTTGTTGACCCTGGCGGCGGTGGCTGCATGAATGTCCATATCAGCGGCGAATGCATCCACGAGCCCAGGGTCCTTCGAGAGATGCGCGAGGATGCGCAGCTCGATTTGGCTGTAGTCCGCAACGAGGAAGGACGAGCCCTCGTCAGCTATGAACGCCTTCCTGATCTCCCTGCCCTCGGCTGATCTGGCTGGGATGTTCTGGAGATTCGGCTGCTCCATCGAAAGGCGGCCAGTAGCCGCACCTGTCTGGTTGAACCGCCCGTGGAGTCGACCGTCGTTCCCAACCAGGTCCATGAGTGAGACAACGTAGGTCGAGCGAAGCTTGTCCAGCTCCCTGAAGGTGAGCAGTTTTGCGACGATCTCGTGCTCGTCCTCAAGCTTCTCGAGGACGGAGGCGTCGGTTGACGGCGCACCCTTTGGCGTCTTCTTGATTACCGGAAGCCCGAGCTCATCGAACAGGATTGACCGAAGCTGCAGTGTTGAGTTGATGTTGAAGGCGCGGCCCGCCAGCGCATGGATCTCGGTTTCGAGCGTGGCGATCCGTGCAGCGAGGTCATCGCCAAACGCACTGAGGAAGTCGACATCGAGCCCGATGCCGGCGTGTTCCATGTCGGCAAGGACCGCTACAAGCGGCAGCTCGATCTGGGCATACAGCTCACCCGAACCTCTGGCATCGAGCTGTTGGGAAAGTGGTTCAACGAGCCGTGCAACGGCGATCGCACGTCTCGTCGCACCGTCGAGGTCCAGGGCCTGGCCGTCTTCGAAGCTGAAGGCTCCCTGGGGTCCGGACCCAGCTGCATCGTTGCGGCCTCCGATGTCGAGACCCAGTTCCCTGTAGGCAAGATCCTCCAAGTCTGGTGCGCGTTGGGCAGGGTTGATCAACCATGCGGCCAGCATCGTGTCGAATGCGAGCCCAGGGAGCGGCATGTTCGATTCCAGCAGGGCCCTCATGAGCGGCTTGGCGTTGTGGACGACCGGCTCTACCCCCCCGTCGCTGAGCATTGGTACCGCCAACTCGAGCGGCACGAACACGGCAGTGTCGGCTGCGATGACCAACCCGACGAGCTCATCGGCCTCGAAGACCCCTTCAACGCCGACCGGACCGCCAAGGGAGAGTTCCGCAACTTGGCTGGCCGATGTCAGCGTCGTGACCTCGACGTCCTCGAGCTCACCCTCGCCCTGACTGACCCCACCAAGCTCCTCGAGCCTCTGCCAAAGGCTGCGAAAGGCGAGGTCGTCGAACAGTGCACGCACAGCGTCCCTGTCGAACGCCTCGAGAACCAGGTCGTCCGGGGCGACATCTTCGATGGGCGCATCGTGCACCATGGTCATGAGTATTCGGTTCAGGAAGACCTGATCCCTTGCCTGCTCGAGGTTCTCACGAAGCTTGGGTGTCTGATCATCGAGGTGCTCGTAGAGGGTTTCGAGGCTCTCGTACTGGCCGATGAGTTTCGCGGCGGTCTTCTCCCCCACCCCAGGCACGCCGGGGAGGTTGTCCGAGGTGTCGCCGCGCAACGCCGCGTACTCCACATAGCGCTCGGGGCCGATGCCGTAGCGTTCCTCGATCCATGCCGGCGTCGCATGCACAGTGTCCGAGATGCCGCGCCTGGTGTACATCACCGTGACATCGGTTGACGACAGCTGAAAGGCATCCCTGTCCCCTGTGACCACGAGAACGTCGTAGTCGAGGTCGCGAGCCTGCCTGACGAGCGTCGCAATCACATCATCGGCCTCGTACCCGGCCAGGCTCACCTGGGGGATCTCCATCGCGTCGAGCACCTCATGAATGAGGGGGATCTGACTCCGGAACAGGTCAGGAGCTGTCTCGCGATTCGCCTTGTAATCGGTGTACTGCTCCTTGCGGAACGTGGGCTCCTTGCGATCCCATGCAACGGCCACGGCATCGGGTGCCTCGTCGTCGAGCAGCTTGATCAGCATCGACGTGAAGCCAAATACTGCGTTCGTGACCTGCCCGGACGGCGTCGCCAGATCAGGAGGCAGCGCGTAGAAGGCCCGATATGCGAGTGAATGTCCGTCGAGCAGCGCAAGCTTCGCCATGACCGACGAGCGTAGCTCGCTGGCGCCATCTGGAGGGCGCTACTCGACCAACTTCACGGGGTTGCCCTCGATGCGAGCTTCCCACGTCGTGGTGTCCTGCGTGGTGCCGCCATAGTTGTAGCGGATCTTCCACCAGCAGTTGCCGGCGTTGCAGGTATACGCACCGCCGAGGCTGACCCTGATCTCGACCAGATGATCGTTGTACGGCGATCCCGTCGTCACGACGTTGCACGGACCCGGCCCGCCAGAGTTGCCGTTCGTTGCGGACCATGAGCAAGTCGCAACGTTTCCGTACGGATCGAGGATGTCGATGGAATGGTCGCCACCAGCGTCTCCTGGGTCCCACAGGCTGATTACGAGGGACTTGCCCTTGTGCAACTCGACCACCTCAGCGAGGTAGAACTCGGCATCAGCGACGCTTCCGTCGATGTTCGAGAAGATCGCCATGTCACCGATTCCGTACAGGCGTGGCACGACACCGTTGGACGTGGTCGCACGCAACGACCACCGGTTCAACCCAGCGGTGTCCTCGGCCTTGGTGAAGATCCGCAGGGGATAGACACCAGGTCCCCGATCGAGGTCGGTCGCTGGGCACATCTCGTCCCACAGGAACTCAAGGCCGACCTCGCCCTGCGAAATCAGATACGCATCGACCTCCGCCCAGGTCGTAGTCTCGGTCGCCCCAGGCATATAGGCATCACGAGGGGCGTACTCAACGGTGCACAGCACCTCGTTGTCCGACGTGTTGAGCGGCGTCGGATCGGGTCCGTACAGGATGAAGACCGTCGTCGGGAACGACGTACTCCCGCCAGGGGCTTGGTCACCATTGAGAATCCTGTCGCCCATGTCACGTGTGAATGGGCCGTCGAAGATCTCGACCTTCACACCGTTCGGGTTTGCATCGAACTCGACGCCATAGACGTACCCGCCCGTGGCGTTCTGGGAGTCCGGATAATTGGTCGCTCGCCGTTCTGGGTTGAGTGGACAGCCAGCACCCTGGTTGTTGCTCACACACTGGGACGAGTAGCGATCGCCCTGTTTCTGCTGGGTGTAGTACCCGTGAATGTTGCCCCAGAAGCCTGGGTCGTAGCCCGTAGCAGGGTCGTTGCCGAATCGCGGCTCGGGCGAACCAAGCGGAAGTGGGAGCACGTACTCGGCAACAGCACTTCTCGTGACGGTCACGGTGTTGATGCTGAATACCCGCATGAAGAAGGTGGGAACGTCGTGCGAGATCGTCACCCTGAGCTGGTTCGAGTTCTCGACGGCGAGGGGATCCTCGACGAAGTCGACCGGGTCGACCACGGAGTCACCCGCCGTGTAGCCGTTCTCTGCCGCCGCGTTTGAGGCCTCGAGATAGGCTGTTGCCCTGTCATCTGGCTCGTAGACCACGCCAGCGAGTGCCGCGGCATCCGCACCGTGTTGGATCTTGATGCCGTTCCAGAACAGCCAGCCGTAGTCCACGGCGAATGCTGCCATCCCCATGAACACGGTGATCAAGAACGCCATCAGGATGAGCACCGCACCTGACTCCTGGTCGCGGATCCACTGCGGAACAATTGCCGTGCGCACTCTCTGCCATGTTGCCTTCATACGCAGACTCCCTAGGAACCGAAGGTGTCGGGCTCGAGGCGCACGAGTGCTCGCTCCGTGAGATCACGATCGACGCCGGGGATGAGGTTCGTCACTGCATCATGGTGATACTCGATCTCGATTCCGAGCACGCTGAGACCCCCGCCACCGGCATCCAACTCCGTATCCCTCACGGAAGGAATCCACGTACCGCCGTAGACCGCACCGCCGGGTGCATCGGGATCGGGACAGGGTGTCCACTTGCACGGGAGTATGTCAGGAGTGAAGAAATAGGTATTGACGTTGGTGGCGCTCGCCACTCCGGTGATCTCGTCCGCCTCGAAGATGTCGACGCTGATCAGAACGCTCGCATCGACCTGGTCGTAGAGACCGGCCTCGAGCGCCCGGAGCATGCGGAAGTCGGCAGCATCCCTGGTTCCCATGGTCGCCCCGGTCCTGGACGCAGAGGTTGCCGCCGAAGCGATGGTCAGTTTCTCCTTGAACAGCAGGCCATATTCGACGATGCCGAACACCAGGAGAACAAGCAACGGCAGAACCATGGCCATCTCGACCATGGCGGCGCCGCGCTCGCGATTATGATTACGACTCTTCATACGCATCGGACCCCTCGATATGCGATAGTACGGAGAGTAGCACGATGACTACTAAATGTCACCGGGGTTCTTCCGCCCACTGCCAGCTGTTTCACATCGTACCTTTGCATCCCATCGAACCGACGGCACCGTGTGCCGATCTGCCGGTTGGCAGGAACGAATCATCTGCCCCAG
>Ga0265306_10000202_pt1 | contig 26471 bp, 35 predicted proteins | sample Helome_3_FD_192493 | JGI IMG/M metagenome (GOLD analysis project Ga0265306, IMG submission 192493) | Marine sediment microbial communities from subtidal zone of North Sea - Hel_20160420 (Illumina Assembly) | ecosystem: Environmental > Aquatic > Marine > Subtidal zone > Sediment ... | reverse complement strand
ATGTCAAAAGAAAAGTTCGAACGTACAAAGCCCCACGTCAACGTGGGCACGATTGGTCACGTGGATCACGGCAAGACGACGCTGACAGCGGCGATGACGAAAGTCTGTTCTGAAGCGCGCGGTGGTGAAGTAAAGGCATTTGACCAGATCGATAATGCGCCTGAAGAGCGGGAACGCGGCATCACGATTGCCACGGCGCACGTGGAATACGAATCAGATGCGCGTCACTACGCACACGTAGATTGCCCGGGCCATGCGGATTATGTGAAGAACATGATCACGGGTGCGGCGCAGATGGACGGAGCGATCCTGGTGGTATCAGCGGCCGACGGTCCGATGCCACAGACGCGTGAGCACATTCTGCTGGCGCGCCAGGTAGGTGTTCCGTACATCCTGGTGTACATGAACAAAGCCGACATGGTGGACGACGAAGAGCTGCTGGAACTGGTTGAGATGGAGATCCGTGAGCTGTTGAGCTCGTATGATTTCCCGGGTGATGACACCCCGGTCATAACGGGTTCTGCGCTCAAAGCGCTGGAAGGCGATGATTCAGAGATTGGCGTGCCGTCAGTAATTAAGTTGATCGACGAGATGGATGCGTACATTCCGCAGCCTGAGCGTGATACGGACAAGCCGTTTCTGCTGCCGATCGAGGACGTGTTCTCGATTTCAGGTCGTGGCACGGTAGTGACCGGTCGAGTCGAGCGCGGCATCATCAAGGTGGGTGAGGAAGTCGAGATTGTCGGCATCAAGGAAACCAGCAAGACGGTGTGCACGGGTGTAGAGATGTTCCGCAAGCTGCTGGACGAAGGCCGTGCGGGCGACAACGTAGGTGTGTTGTTACGTGGCACCAAGCGTGAAGAGGTAGAGCGTGGCCAGGTACTGGCGCACGTAGGCTCGATCACGCCGCACACGAAGTTCGAGGCTGAGGTATACATCCTGTCGAAAGACGAGGGTGGCCGTCATACGCCGTTCTTCAAGGGCTATCGTCCGCAGTTTTACTTCCGTACGACGGATGTAACGGGTGCGTGCGAGTTGCCGGAAGGCGTGGAGATGGTGATGCCGGGTGACAACGTGCAGATGCAGGTGTCGCTGATTGCACCGATCGCGATGGAAGAAGGCTTGCGTTTCGCTATTCGCGAAGGCGGCCGGACCGTTGGCGCCGGTGTTGTGGCCAAGATCCACGAATAAACAAGCAAAGCGAGTAAGAAAATGGCAGAGCAGAGAATCCGCATCCGACTGAAAGCATTCGATCACCGTTTGATCGATCGCTCAGCGGCTGAAATCGTGGAAACCGCGAAACGGACCGGCGCCCAGGTGCTGGGCCCGATCCCCTTGCCCACGAGGATTGAACGGCACACCGTGTTGACTTCTCCTCATGTGAACAAGGATGCGCGTGACCAGTACGAAACCCGTACTCACAAGCGCCTGATGGATATCGTGGATCCCAATGACAAGACCGTGGATGCACTGATGAAGCTGGACCTGGCAGCTGGTGTAGACGTACAGATCAAGCTGTACTGATCAGCAGCGCAAACCGGATAGAAGGCAGAACAATGAAGATTGGATTAATTGGACGCAAACGTGGCATGACCCGGGTCTTTACCGAAGAAGGCAATAGTGTGCCGGTTACGGTGATCGAGGTCAGCCCGAACCGTGTAACCCAGGTGAAGAACGAAGACACCGACGGTTACAGCTCGGTCCAGGTCACTATTGGAGCGCGTCGGGCCAACCTGGTGAACAAGCCGGTGGCCGGGCACTACGCCAAGGCCGGAGTAGAAGCGGGCGAAGGACTGTGGGAATTGCGCATGTCTGAAGGTGAAGAAGTCGAAACCGGCTCCGAACTTAAAGTCGACATGTTCGAAGCAGGTGAGTTGGTCGATGTCACCGGAACCAGTAAAGGTAAAGGTTTCGCCGGCGCCGTGAAACGCCACAACTTTAGCATGCAGGATGCAACGCACGGCAACTCTCTGGCTCATCGTGCGCCCGGTTCCATCGGGCAGTGCCAAACGCCAGGCCGCGTATTCAAGGGTAAGAAAATGGCTGGCCACATGGGCGATGAACGTGTGACCACGCAGAACCTGGAAGTGGTTCGTGTTGATTCAGAGCGTAATCTGCTTCTGATCAAGGGCGCAGTCCCCGGCGCAGCCGGCGGAGCGGTAGTGGTTCGTCCTTCTGTGAAGACGTACCAGTAAAGGATTGATGGAGAAATGACCATGCAACTCACAGTAGCAGGCGGCAAAGACATCAAGGTGTCAGAGACAACGTTTGGAAGAGAATTTTCCGAAGCGTTGGTTCACCAGGTCGTGACCGCTTACCTGGCCGGCGGAAGAGCCGGAACCAAGGCCCAGAAAAATCGTTCGGCTGTTCGTGGCGGCGGCAGAAAGCCGTTTCGCCAGAAAGGTACGGGCCGGGCACGCGCGGGTACGATCCGCAGTCCTATATGGCGTGGTGGCGGCAGGACTTTTGCTGCAACTCCGCGGGATCACTCGCAGAAAGTGAACAAGAAAATGTATCGCGGTGCGATGCAGGCAATTCTTTCAGAACTTGTCAGGCAAGATCGGCTGGTCGTGGTCGACTCTCTGGAAATGAAAGAGCCACGCACGGGCGCAATGATCAGCATGCTTGCGGATCTTGGGTTCAAAACCGGCCTTATTGTGACCAAAGATCTGGACGAGAACCTGTACCTGGCTTCGCGAAATGTTCCTGGGGTCTATACGCTGGACGTTTCAGGAATTGACCCGGTAAGCCTGGTGGCTGCCGACAAGGTGATCATGACTGTTGAAGCAGTTGAGAAGATCCAGGAGTGGCTGGGATGAGCAACGATCGTTTATACCAGGTATTGCTTGCGCCACGCGTCACCGAAAAAACGACGCAAGTGGGAGAAGACAGCAACCAGTATGTTTTCGAAGTAGTCAACGACGCCAACAAGTCTGAAGTCAAAGGTGCAGTCGAACTGCTGTTCGATGTCAGTGTGGAATCGGTCCGCATGGTAGTCGTCAAAGGTAAAACCAAGTCTTTTCGTCAGCGCCCGGGTAAGCGCAGCGACTGGAAAAAGGCGTATGTTCGCGTTCAGGAAGGTCAGGTTATCGACTTTCTGGGCGGGGAATCAGTTTAAGGACAAATAGTCATGGCAATTGTTAAGGCAAAACCAACATCGCCAGGACGCCGAGGTGTCGTTCAGGTCAAGCATCCGCACTTGCATAAAGGTGCGCCGTTCTCTGGCCTGTTGGAGAAAAAATCCAAATCCGGTGGTAGAAACAATACCGGCAGGATTACCACACGTCATCGTGGCGGTGGTCATAAACAACACTATCGCGTCATTGATTTCAAGCGTGACAAGGACGGTATCGTAGGGCGCGTAGAGCGTATCGAATACGATCCTAACCGCACGGCTCACATTGCACTGGTGCTGTATGCAGACGGCGAACGCCGCTACATCATTGCGCCTAAAAGCCTGCGTGCTGGTGACCAGGTGGTCAGTGGACGTGAAGCAGCAATCAAGCCGGGCAACTGCCTGCCGCTGAGAAATATCCCGATGGGTTCCGTTGTCCACTGCGTGGAAATGAAACCCGGTAAGGGCGCACAGATTGCACGCAGCGCAGGCGCAGCAGTGCAACTGGTTGCTCGTGAAGGACAATACGCAACGTTGAGACTTCGTTCAGGCGAAATGCGTAAGGTGCCGTCACGCTGTCGCGCGACCATCGGTGAAGTGTCAAATTCCGAGCATAATCTTGAGAAGCTGGGTAAAGCCGGCGCCAAGCGGTGGAGGGGTGTACGCCCGACCGTCCGCGGTGTCGCAATGAACCCGGTTGATCATCCGCACGGTGGTGGTGAAGGGCGTACGTCCGGTGGACGTCACCCGGTATCACCCTGGGGTGTCCCGACTAAGGGATACAAGACCCGCAAGAACAAGACTACGGACAAGTTTATCGTTCGTAAGCGTTCTGGTAGATAACAGGTACAGCTATGCCACGTTCGATTAAGAAAGGACCGTTCATTGATCACCACCTGATGAAGAAGGTGACTGATTCCATTGCAACGAACAACAAGCGACCGATCAAGACCTGGTCACGCCGTTCCATGATCCTGCCGGATATGGTTGGCCTGACGATTGCGGTACACAACGGGCGCCAGCACGTCCCGATCCTGATCAGTGATCAGATGATCGGCCACAAGCTGGGCGAATTCGCGGCTACCCGGACCTTTAGGGGTCACTCGGGTGATCGCAAGACGAAATAGGTGCTGCCATGCAAGCGACTGCATATTTGAAAAACGCGCGCATTTCAGCGCAGAAAGTACGCCTGGTTGCTGACCAGGTACGGGGCATGCCGGTTGAAAAGGCTGAGCAACTCCTGACCTTCAGCAACAAGAAAGCGGCACATATCGTTAAGAAGGTTCTGCTTTCAGCGGTTGCCAACGCCGAACACAACGAAGGCGCGGACATCGATGAATTGACCGTAAGCACGATCATGGTCGACGAAGGCCCTACGTTCAAGCGCGGTCGCGCCAGGGCGAAGGGTCGTGGGACTCAAATACTTAAGCGCAACAGTCACATAACCGTGATTGTAGCCGACCAAAATACGGGACAAGCATAATGGGTCATAAGGTACATCCAATTGGTTTTCGTCTTGGTATCGCCAAGGACTGGAATTCAACCTGGTTTGCTGAAAAAGGCGACTACGCTGAGCTGCTGAATTCGGACCTCAAGGTTCGTGCTTACCTGCAAAAGCGTCTCGCGCAGGCAGCGGTCAGCAGAATTCAGATCGAGCGTCCGGCCAAATCAGCCCGTATCACGATCCACACGGCACGTCCCGGTATTGTGATCGGCAAGAAAGGTGAAGACATTGAGCGTCTGCGTCGCGATGTCAGCCAGTTGATGGGCGTTCCGACGCACATTACAGTCGCTGAAATCCGCAAGCCCGAGTTGGACGCGCAGCTGGTCGCTGAAGGTATTTCCCAGCAGTTGGAACGCCGTATCATGTTCCGCCGCGCCATGAAACGGGCGGTCGGGAATTCAATGCGCCTGGGTGCCCAGGGTATCAAGGTGTGTGTTGCAGGCCGTTTGAACGGTGCTGATATTGCACGGAGTGAGTGGTACCGCGAAGGTCGCGTACCCCTGCATACCCTCAGAGCAGACGTTGATTACGGTTTTGTTGAAGCCAAGACCACTTATGGCGTGCTCGGTGTGAAGGTCTGGATCTACAAGGGTGAAGTTTTCAACCTGTACGATACTGACGGTGAGAACAAGCGCAACCCAGCAGTTGCCAGCTAGGAGACAGAGTAATGCTGCAGCCAAAGCGAACAAAATTCAGAAAGCAGCAAAAGGGCCGCAACCGTGGTCTGGCGCAGGTAGGTAACCGCGTCAGCTTTGGTGAATACGGTCTGAAGGCTACGACCCGTGGTTTTGTAACCGCGCGTCAGATAGAGGCCGCCCGACGCGCTATTACGCGTTATGTAAAACGTGGCGGTAAGTTGTGGATTCGTATTTACCCGGACAAGCCGATTTGCAAGAAGCCGGTCGAAGTCCGCATGGGTAAGGGTAAAGGTAACGTTGAATACTGGGTGGCACCGATTCAGCCCGGCCGTGTTATGTATGAAATCCAGGGTGTGTCGGAAGATCAGGCCCGGGAAGCATTTCGACTCGCGTCCGCCAAGCTGGCTGTCGGCACCACCTTTGTTAAGAGGTCTGTGCTGTGATGAACGCGCAAGATATGAGAGAAAAGAACGAAAGTGAACTCCGCGATGAGCTGTCAGGCCTTTTGCGGGAGCAGTTCAACCTGAGGATGCAGCGTGGAATTGGCCAGTTGGCGACACCGCACGATTTGCGACGTGTACGCAGGGACATCGCCCGCATCAAGACGGTATTAAACGAGAAAACGAAAGGTAGTGAAGCATCATGAGCACGACCGAAACAGTAAAACGCACCAAAACAGGTCGCGTAACCAGCAACAAGGCCGACAAGACTGTGACCGTTATGCTGGAACGCCAGGTGAAACACCCGCTGTATGGCAAGTACATCAAGCGCTCTACCAAGGTACATGCGCATGATGCGGAAAACAGCTGTGGTGAAGGTGACCTGGTAACAATTTCAGAATGCCGCCCGCTTTCGAAAACAAAGAGTTGGCGTGTGGTAGAGATTTTGGAGCGCGCGAAATGATTCAGATGCAAAGCATGCTTTCAGCCGCCGATAACAGCGGTGCGCGCCGGGTCCAGTGCATTAAGGTATTGGGTGGCTCGAAGCGCCGGTATGCGCGAATTGGTGACGTGATCAAGGTCACGGTCAAGGAAGCCATTCCGCGCGGCAAGGTAAAGAAAGGTGAAGTTTACAACGCAGTAGTGGTGCGGACCCGTTCAGGTGTTCGCCGGGGTGATGGTTCCTTGATTCGCTTCGATGGCAATGCCGCTGTTTTGCTTGACGCAAAACACGAACCGATTGGCACCCGCATCTTTGGCCCGGTAACCCGGGAATTGCGCGGAGAACGATTCATGAAAATCGTATCGCTTGCGCCAGAAGTGTTGTAAGCGGGAGATCAGGTAAATGAAACGTATTAATAAAGGTGACGAAGTCATCGTAACCACCGGCCGCAGTAAAGGTCAGCGCGGACACGTTTTGCGTGTTGTCAGCGATACCAAACTGCTGGTTGAAAACGTAAACATGGTGAAAAAGCACCAAAAGCCAAACCCAGCCATGAACCAGGCTGGCGGAATCGTGGAAAAGGAATCTCCGATCCATGTTTCCAATGTCGCCTTGTACAACCCGGGAACCGGTAAGGGTGATCGCGTGTCATTCAAAACACTGGATGATGGCCGCAAAGTGCGTATTTTCAAATCCACCCAAGAAGCAGTGGATATTTAAGGATCGTCAAATGTCCAGACTACAGACTTATTACAAAGAGACCGTGGTGCCGCATATGCTGGAAAAATTCAGTTATGCCAACGTCATGGAAGTGCCCAAGGTCACCAAGGTTACCCTGAACATGGGGGTTGGTGAGGCCGTAGGTGACAAGAAAGTCATGGCGCGCGCCGTCGGTGATATGGAAGCAATTGCCGGTCAGAAAGTGATCGTCAACAACGCCAGGAGATCCGTCGCGAGCTTTAAGATCCGTGACGGCTGGCCGGTTGGTTGCAAGGTCACTCTGCGCCGGGAAAAGATGTATGAATTTCTCGACCGCCTGGTGAACATTGCCATTCCGCGTATACGCGATTTCCGTGGCATGAACCGCAAATCATTTGATGGCCGTGGCAATTACAGCATGGGCGTGAAGGAACAGATCATGTTCCCCGAGATTGATTACGATCAAATTGATGTGATCCGTGGAATGGACATCACCATTACCACCACAGCGAAGAACGATAAGGAAGCCATGGCGTTGTTACAGGCGTTCAACTTCCCGTTCAAAGAGAAATAAGCGAAGGAATCACGATGGCAAAAGTATCAATGTTAAATCGCGAGAAGCGCCGCACGAAACTGGTAGCAAAATATGCCAAGAAACGCGCAGAACTCAAAGCGATCATTATAACTCCGGATGTAGATTTTGAAGTGCAGCAGGACGCGATTTTCAAGCTGCAGAAACTACCCCGGGATTCGAGCCCGGTTCGCCAGCGTAATCGCTGTGCCATTTCCGGACGACCCCGCGGTTTCTATCGGAAATTTGGACTGGGCCGTAACAAATTGCGCGAAGCCGCCATGCGCGGTGACGTACCTGGCCTCCGTAAGGCCAGCTGGTAAAGAGGAAGATAATCATGAGCATGAGCGACCCGATTTCGGACATGCTGACGCGCATTCGCAACGCCCAGGCGGTGCAGAAGGCGACAGTTAACATTCCCGCTTCCAAAGTGAAGACGGGCATTGCCAAAGTCTTGAAAGACGAAGGCTACATCAGTGATTACCGCGACTCTGAAGTCGACGGTAAACCTGCACTGGAAGTGACTCTCAGGTACATGGAGGGCAGGGGTGTCATAGAGACCCTGAAACGAGCCAGCCGTCCTGGTCTGCGTATCTATCGCGGCAAGGATGACTTGCCGAAGATCATGAATGGGCTGGGTGTAGCGGTGATCAGCACTTCAGAAGGCATCATGACCGACGCTGCAGCACGTGTGGCCGGCCAGGGTGGTGAAATCCTGTGCATCGTAACGTGATGCAGCAGAGGATTGGGAGAAACACATGTCACGTATAGCAAAAGCCCCGATCGAGTTGCCTGCCGGCGTTGAACTCAATGTCCAGGGCGGTGAAGTCAAGGTCAAGGGCCCCAAGGGTAACCTGACACTCCAGTTGCATCCGCAGGTCAGCCTGGAGCAGGACGAAAAGAATTACGTAGTGAAGCCTGCCAGCAACTCCGATATCCCCATGGCCGGAACGTACCGTTCGCTGGTCAATAACATGGTTGTCGGTGTTTCTGACGGTTTTATAAAGAAGTTGACACTGGTCGGCGTGGGTTATCGTGCCCAGGTCCAGGGTAGCAAGCTCACCCTGGCTTTGGGATTCTCGCATCCGGTTGTGTACAGTGCGCCGGACGGGATCACCATTGAAGTACCCAGCCAGGCCGAGATTATCATTACAGGTTGTGACAAGCAGAAAGTTGGCCAGGTCGCTTCGGAAATCCGGGCATTCCGTCCGCCTGAACCTTACAAGGGTAAGGGTGTTCGTTATTCTGACGAACGGGTGATTCGGAAAGAAGCCAAGAAAGCTTAAGAGAACGAGGAAACAGAGATGGACAAGAAAAAGGCAGCACGTTTGCGCAGAGCTAAGAAAGCCCGCGCTCATATCCGTCGCCTCGGCAGGCCCCGGCTGACGATTTTCCGTAGTGGACGGCATATTTATGCCCAGGTTATCAGTTCTGAAGACGGTAACGTGATTGCTGCAGCATCAACGCTGCAAAAAGACGTAGCTGCAGACCTGAAGGGTACGAATAACAAGGAAGCCGCGGCTGCAGTGGGTAAGGCAGTTGCCGAGCGCACCGTAGAAGCGGGTATCAAGGAAGTCGCATTTGACCGCTCCGGTTACCGGTATCACGGACGTGTCAAGAAATTGGCTGACGCCGCCCGTGAAGTGGGTTTGGACTTCTAACAGGGCTTAATCGAATTCGGACCAGGATCTGGTCCGTAGAGACAGGTAAGAATCATGGCGAATATGGACAAAGACACAGGCGACGGCCTGCTTGAAAAACTGGTAGCCGTTAACCGTGTGGCCAAGGTGGTCAAAGGTGGCCGCATTTTTGGTTTCACAGCCCTGAGCGTGGTCGGCGACGGTAATGGCAAAATTGGTTTCGGCTATGGCAAGGCGCGTGAAGTGCCTGTGGCCATCCAGAAATCGATGGAGAAAGCGCGTCGCAACATGGTGACTATAACGTTGCGCGAAGGGACTTTGTGGCATGCGGTAAAGAGCAGCCACGCAGGTTCACGCATCTACATGCAGCCGGCATCTGAAGGTACCGGCGTCATTGCAGGCGGCGCCATGCGCGCTGTGCTGGAAACCGTTGGTGTGCGTAATGTACTGGCCAAGAGCGTGGGGTCGAACAATCCCATCAACCTGGTTCGTGCAACCATCAAGGGACTGCAGTCGATGCAGAGCCCACAGTCTGTGGCCAATAAGCGTGGCAAGTCTGTTGATGAAATCATGACGAACGTCGGATAAGAACAATGGCTAAAAAGAAACAGATTAAAGTGACACTGGTCCGGTCTCCGATTGGGTTCCAGCCCAAACACCGCGCATGTGTCCGGGGCCTTGGCCTCAAGCGCATGCACCAGACGGTTGTGCTCGAAGATACGCCGTCAATCAGGGGCATGGTGAATAAGGTCGATTACATGGTGCGAGTGGAAGAAGCCTGAATTAAAAAATGGGGTCAGGTTAACTTTTCTGTCCCCAATCTTCCGCGACCCAGAATGAGCGTCAGAGAAAAGTTAACCTGACCCCATTTTTTAAAGGAAAGTGCTGACATGAAACTAAATGAATTAAGCCCTGCAGAGGGCAGCAAGAAAGACCGCAAAAGAGTGGGTCGCGGAATTGGTTCCGGGCTCGGAAAAACCGCTGGTCGTGGCCACAAGGGGCAGAAGTCCCGTTCCGGTGGCTATCACAAAGTGGGTTTCGAAGGTGGCCAGATGCCTTTGCAACGTCGTTTGCCCAAGCGTGGTTTCGCATCGCGCACGGCACGCTATAACGACGAAGTACGTCTTTACCAGCTGCAGGTCATGAAAGTCGATGTGATTGATCTTGAAACACTCAAGGCGGAAAAAATTGTCGGGCACGACTGTCGCAAAGTGAAAGTCATCAATACCGGCACACTAGATCGTGCGATAACGGTCAAAGGACTGGCGGTCACCAAGGGTGCGCAAGCAGCCATTGAAGCGGCCGGAGGCAAGGTAGAATAATGTCGCGTTCCCCGTCACAAATGGCGGAAACGCTAAGTGGGCTGGGTCGATTGACCGAGTTGCGCCAGCGTTTACTGTTTGTCGTTGTTGCGTTAATTATTTACCGCATCGGCACGTTTATTCCGGTTCCCGGAGTAAATCCGCAGGCATTGTTGCAGTTTATGAACTCGCAGCAGGGTACCATCGTGGATGTGTTCAACCTGTTTACGGGTGGCGCACTGGAACGTTTCTCGCTGTTTGCCCTGGGTGTCATGCCTTACATTTCAGCGTCCATCATCATGCAGTTGATGAGTACCGCGGTTCCGCAATTGGCACAGCTGAAGAAGGAAGGGTCCAGCGGCAGGCAGAAAATTACACAGTACACACGTAATTTCACCGTTATCCTGGCCGGTGTTCAGGCAGGTGGTGTTGCTTTTGCGTTGCAGGGTCAATCTTCCGTTGTTATGCAACCGGGCTTTGGTTTCCTGTTTACGGCCATCGTTACGCTAACCGCAGGTACGGTGTTCCTGATGTGGCTGGGTGAACAGATCACCGAGCGCGGGGTAGGCAATGGTATTTCGCTGATTATCTTCGCCGGCATTGTTGCCGGGTTGCCGCGCGCAGTTGCCGGTACGCTGGAACTGGTTAATACCGGTCAGTTGAGTATTCCGGCTACCTTGATCATCCTGGTGGCGGTACTCGCAGTCATCTACTTTATTGTCCGCGTTGAGCGCGGTCAACGGCGGATCACGGTAAATTATGCTCAACGACAGGGCCGGGTGGCGTACCAGAACCAGTCGACGCACTTGCCGTTGAAAGTGAACATGTCCGGCGTGATACCGGCGATTTTCGCTTCCAGTATCGTGATTTTTCCATCCACGCTGGCCACCTGGTTCAGTGGTTCGGAAGGGTTGTCCTGGCTGACGGACGTTTCCGCGGCACTTACCCCGGGCAACCTGGCGTACACGATCCTGTTTTCAGGGCTGATTATTTTCTTCTGTTTCTTCTACACCGCGATGGTGTTCAATTCGAAAGAAACAGCGGATAACCTTAAAAAGTCCGGTGCATTTATTCCCGGTATCCGCCCGGGTCGTCAAACGGCGGATTACATCGACTTCGTACTCACGCGACTGACCATGGTTGGTTCACTGTACCTGGTCGTTGTTTGTCTGTTACCTGATATTTTCAGGGTGCTGTGGGCAGTACCGTTCTATTTCGGCGGTACGTCGGTGTTGATTGTTGTAGTCGTTATCATGGATTTCATTGCACAGATCCAGGCGCACCTGATCTCGCACCAGTACGACAGCCTGATGAAAAAGGCAAATCTTAAATCTTACGGTCGTTCCGGAGTGGTGCGGCGGTAGTTTGGTTTTATTCCGCATGAGCGGGTAATTACGGGTAGCCTTACAGGCCGGCCCGCTTGCTTGGGAGAAGAGAAATGAAAGTGCAGGCTTCAATTAAAAAGATCTGCAGGAACTGCAAGATTGTGCGGCGCAAAGGCGTGTTGTTCGTGATTTGCAGCGAAAAGAAGCACAAACAGAGACAGGGCTGAACCACTTATATTTAGCCAGCCTGGAAGGAATATCAATTTCAGGCTTTTACAGGCACTTTGTATTAGATATAATGGTCTGTTCACATTTACGGCATATAGCTAACAGGAGTTAACAACATGGCTCGTATTGCAGGAGTCAATATACCGGTTCACAAGCACACCTGGGTGGGCTTAACCCAGATATACGGCATCGGGAAAACCCGTGCCTACCAGATTTGTGCAGTAGCCGGCGTCGCCCCCGACACCAAGATCCGCGATCTGACAGAATCCGAAATTGAAGGTATTCGTACAGAAATCGGCAAAGTCTCGGTCGAAGGCGACTTGCGCCGTGAAGTGGCAATGAACATCAAACGATTGATGGACCTCGGTTGTTACCGTGGCCTGCGGCATCGCCGCGGACTGCCGGTACGGGGCCAGCAAACCAAAACTAATGCGCGCACCCGTAAAGGTCCGCGTCGTCCGATCAAGCGTTAAGAATACGGAATAGATATGGCCAAGCCAAGCAAAAAGAAGAAGGTTAAAAAGACAGTCGTGGACGGCATCGCCCACGTGCATGCTTCCTTCAACAACACGATCATCACCATCACTGACCGCCAGGGTAATGCACTTTCCTGGGCTACTGCTGGCGGTGCCGGCTTCCGTGGCTCTCGGAAAAGTACGCCTTTTGCCGCACAGGTTGCCGCAGAAACGGCTGGCCGGGCAGCATTGGACTACGGTCTTAAAAATCTTGACGTTCGTGTCAAGGGACCCGGACCAGGCCGTGAATCTTCGGTTCGTGCGCTGCACGCCGTGGGATACAAGATTACCAACATTACTGACGTGACGCCGATTCCGCACAACGGATGCCGGCCTCCTAAAAAACGTCGCGTCTGAGTGGAGCATACAGAATGGCAAGATATATAGGACCAACCTGCAAACTGGCACGCCGTGAAGGTGTTGACCTGGAACTGAAGAGCCCGGCACGTGGACTGGAGTCCAAGTGCAAGCTGAACCAGCCTCCCGGACAGCATGGATCTTCACGCCGCATGCGTTTGTCAGACTACGCCCTGCAGTTGCGTGAAAAACAGAAAGTCCGTCGTGTTTACGGCGTTCTGGAACGTCAGTTCCGTAACTACTACAAGTCAGCCGCCCAACAGAAAGGCGCTACCGGCGAGAACCTGCTGCGTTTGCTTGAGTGTCGGCTGGACAACGTTGTTTATCGTATGGGGTTCGCTGTTACGCGTGCCCAGGCACGTCAGCTGGTATCGCACAAGGCGATCCTCGTGAACGGCCAGGGAGTCAACATTCCCTCGTACCAGGTTAAGCCCGATGACATCATCTCAGTGCGCGAAAAATCGAAACCCCAGTTGCGTCTTAAAGAGGCAATCACCCTGAGCCAGGAAATGGATCTGGTTGCAGGTTGGGTCGAGGTGGATGCCAAGAAGATGGAAGGTGTTTTCAAGGCCTATCCGGATCGCGACGAATTATCTGCCGACATTAATGAAAGCCTGATCGTGGAGCTGTACTCCAAGTAACGAGTTCAGAATCGCACGACACGGCCTGGTGCTGCGGTTGTTCCGCAGCGATTGCAAGTTTCAAAAGATTTTTAGTCTATGAGGGCAATCCCTATGATGGGTGTTATTGATCAAATGCTGAAGCCCAGCTCGGTTGGAGTTGACGAAGTCAATCCTAACCGCGCCCGAATTACGCTGGAACCACTGGAAAGAGGTTTCGGTCATACGCTGGGTAACGCTCTGCGGCGTGTTCTGTTGTCATCCATTCCCGGCTGCGCGATTGTCGAAGTCGAAATGGACGGTGTTTTGCACGAATACACCGCTGTTGAAGGTTTGCAGGAAGACATCATTGAAGTGCTGCTGAACCTCAAAGGTATCGCTCTGCGGATGCATGAGCGTGAAGAAGCCGTCCTGACCCTGAATAAATCAGGCGCGGGAACAGTTACGGCCGGTGACATCCAGGTCGATCACACGGTCGAAGTCGTGAATCCTGAACATGTCATCTGCAACCTGACCAAGGACGGAAGCGTCAACATGCGCTTGAAAGTCAGTCGCGGAGTTGGCTATCAGCCAGCTACGCAGCTTTCAATCGGTGAGCAGGAGAGCCGTCCCATTGGCCGGCTGCAGCTGGATGCTTCATTTTGCCCGGTCAGGAAAGTCGCTTACTCAGTGGACGCTGCGCGTGTTGAACAGCGCACGAACCTTGACAAGCTGATTCTGGACATTGAAACCAACGGAACCATGGACTGCGAAGGTGCCGTCAAACTGGCAGCCAATATCCTGGCAGATCAGTTGTCTGTTTTCGTTGACTTCAAGGCACGTCAGACGGTTGAAGTTGAAGAAAAAGAACACGAAATCGATCCGGTGTTGTTACGTCCGATCGATGATCTCGAGCTCACGGTACGTTCTGCAAACTGCCTGAAGGCAGAAAGCATTTTGTACATTGGTGATCTCGTGCAGCGGACGGAAGTCGAACTGTTGAAAACGCCGAATCTCGGCAAGAAATCTCTCACGGAGATCAAGGACGTTCTGGCGTCACATGATCTCTCACTGGGAATGAAATTGGAAAACTGGCCGCCTGAAAGCCTGGTTAACGCCTGAGCTGCCACGTCGACCAGGAAAGATAGACAAAGGACAAGACCATGCGTCACCTGAAATCCGGAAGAAAACTGAATCGCAATAGCTCGCACCGTAAAGCCATGTTCCGAAACATGGCGTCATCGCTGATCGAGCATGAAATCATTAAAACCACGGTTCCCAAAGCAAAGGAGCTGCGGCGGGTGGCTGAGCCTCTGATCACACTGGCCAAAGAAGACAGCGTGGCGCATCGCCGCCTTGCATTTGACCGGCTGCGTGACCGTGAAGTCGTCACCAAGCTGTTCAACGAGTTGGGTCCCCGATATGCGGAGCGCCCGGGTGGTTACCTGCGCATCATGAAATGCGGGTATCGCGCTGGTGACAAGGCCCCGATGGCTTACGTGGAGTTGGTGGATCGTCCTGAGCTGGAAGAAGCTGTCGAGACCGAATAGCGGTTTAGAAGATATTGTTAGTGAAAAAGCCCGGTTTTTCCGGGCTTTTTTTTGCCTGGTAATTATTCATTCATCGACCAGTATCCTGTACAAAAAGGGAGTCCAGAATGATTGATCCAGCTGAGATTCAGCCGTCGCATTAATGTCAATTTTTACTGCAAGCTGGTAGGTTTTGTTCGCATCAACAGTCAGAATGAACTCCTTGACCCGATGGTTTCGAGTGGGTGTTTCCAGCAGGTCGGGGGACCACTCGACATCAAGCAGGTGGCTGAGCGTTATGGTGTGCTCACCCGCGGCCAGCCGATAGCGAACAGCCTTTTCTACTGTTACACCATCGATTCGCTCAATCCGGACTTTATAGACCTGCTCAGAAGACAGGGCATAGGGAATGCTCATCAACCACGATTCGTCAGCAGCATGAGAAGATGACGATAAAAAAAGCAACAGCAGTAGTTTTCGTCTGATAGACATTATGCTGGTTATTGTAAAACAAAAACCCCAGGCATAAACCTGGGGTGACTGTTCCCTTGCACTAGATCAACGTCAGGATATCAGTGATAACGACGCCAGAAGCAGTAAGAGTAACCATCCTGCGACCGCCCATCCTGCCAGCATCGTCAGGCTTACTTTAAACAGGTTGAGCATTGCAGTTTTCATGGTTCTACTTGATGCCTCCGTGCGTTGTGGCGCTTGTCCTGCATAGTCAATCACTTGACTGTTGCGCCTTCTGAATACCTTCCGGCAATTCGAGTTGAACTCCCGGCCTTTCTTGTGCATACCTGAACTTTATCAGGTGCGGTTTTCGCAAATTGTCGTAATTTGCAGGTGGCGATAATTCGGTGTTTCAATTATATACATGCAATAAACATGCCAATGCAAGAAAAAATTAATAAATATATATAAAACAAACAGATAGGATTTTATGCTAAAAACAGCAAGAAGAGATTACTGTGAAAAGTGTCTTAACCTGTCGAAAAGCTGACAAAAATCGTCGTCAGGATATGGGTAAATTCAGGCCATGCTGCCCAGTTGATAAATCAGGAAAGCCCCCACGTAGCCAATGACCGTCATATAAGTCCATGCGAATATCGGCCAGCGCCAGCCATTGGTTTCGCGACGAATGGTGGCAATAGTGGCTGCACACTGCAGGCACCAGGCGTAAAACAATAGCAGGCCGAGCACCATCGGAACCGTAAAAACCGGCCGTCCGTCCGGCCAGGTAGCCGAACGCAATTTGCCTGTCAGGCTGGCCTCTTCAGCTTCCTCGCCAACCGCGTAGATCGTTCCCATTACGGCTACCACAACTTCACGCGCCGGAAAGCCTGCGATCACTGCTGCGGAGACACGCCAGTCCCAGCCAAGGGGTAAAAAGACCGGCTCAACCAGACGCCCGGCACGCCCCAGAAAGCTCTGTTCGAGTTGATCCGCGGCAGCCTGGTTTTCCAGTCTGCGAATTTCCCGGTCAAGCTGGACACCGGAGTAAGTAGTTTCAGCTACCGTGACAGACTGCTGCAGGTCGACCGGTATTACTTCCGAACGTGGGAAATAGGCGAGTCCCCAGACGAAGATTGCAACGGCGAAAATAACTGTACCGGCGCGTTTCAGGAATATGCGGGCACGGTCATACAGTTTGATCAAAACCGTCTGCAGATTGGGCCAGCGGAACTCCGGCAGGGCCAGCGCAAAATGTGGCTTGGGACCCCTAAGGGCAGAGCGCTTCAAAATCCACGCTGTTGTCAGCCCGCCCAATATCCCCAGAAGGTAGAGACCCAGCAGCACCAGGCCCTGAAGATTGAACCAGCCTATGGATTCATCAGGAACGAATGCAGCTATGAGCAAAGCGTAAACCGGCAGCCGTGCCGAGCACGTCATGAAAGGCGCAGCCAGGATGGTCGCAATCCGGTCACGCCGGTTGGGTATCACGCGGGTTGCCATGATGGCTGGAACTGCACAGGCGAAGCTGGAGAGCATTGGGATGACAGATTGGCCTGACAGCCCAACGGTGCGCATAACCCGGTCCATCAGGAACGCAGCACGGGCCAGGAAACCCGAATCTTCCAGCACGATGATAAACAGGAATAAAATCAGGATCTGCGGCAGGAAGATGATCACGCTGCCAACCCCGGCGATCACACCGTCCGTAATGAAACTTGACAACGCGCCCCCGGGCAAGAGCCTGCTGACCTGGTTGGCCAGCAGCGTTGCGCCCAGGTCGATTCCATCCATTAAGGGTGTAGCCCAGGAGAAGACGGCCTGGAAAACCAATGCCATAACGGTAAAAAACAAAAGCGTTGCAGGCCAGGGCTGATTGAGCCACCTTAATCCGCGTGCACCGAATCGATCGATTAACGGCGCCCGGTGTTGTGATTCCTGCAGGACGCCATGAACCCAACTGTAGCGATGGCGGGCTTCGCAGGCCTGGGGAGGCTCATCACCAAACAGCCGGTCCCGGACTTGCCGTACCGCCGCACTTCCCAGGTATTCATCGATCAGGCCCGCTCGCTTGCCATCCGGATGCAGCAAGGCCTGGATAACATCAATTCTTGCCAGGCGATTGTCGCATTGCTCAACCAGTTTATCCGCCGTGCTACTCAGTTCCGGCCATGATTCGGGTATGTCGGGTGCTACGGCTTCAGTAATCGCCTCCAGGGCTTCTTTAAGCGAATCCAGGCCTCGCCCCGTGGTCGCGACAACCGGATAGATTTTTATGCCGCCCAGGTGGCGCTGAAGGACTTCGATTGAGATGTCTATACCGTTGGCAGTGGCGACATCGGTCATGGTCATTGCCACGACCATGGGCATCTGCATTTCCATTAACTGCTGTAACAGGTACAGGCCCTGGTACAGGTGCGTGGCATCCAGGACAACCAGCAACCCGTTGGGGCTGGGCGTACCTTCGACACGGCCAAGCACTACATCGATCGCAATTCGCTCGTCAGTAGAAAACCCGCCCAGGCAATAGATACCGGGCAAATCAACCAGCTCCAGGGCGCTGTTGTTGAGCTGCACGGTTCCGGAGTGTTTCTCGACCGTCACGCCCGGATAGTTGCCGGTAACCTGACGCAGACCCGTGAGGCGATTGAACAGGGTGCTTTTACCCGAATTGGGATTGCCGATGACCGCGATGGATGCGGATGCGCGGCGGCGGATACTTATTTTTTCGACCGGGACGTAGGTCGTTTCAACTTCAGACATTCTGGGTGATCGAGGAAATCCGGAAGCAGCCTGCCTGCTGTTTGCGTATTGAAATGGCGGTCCCGTGAACCGAGACTTCCATCGGGTCGCCGCCAATGGCCGAGTTTTGGTACTGAACCTCTACCCCCTCGATCAACCCGAGCACCATCAGGCGGACGACGCCTGGTTGCCTGGCGTCAATTTCATCGATACGGGCAGATTGTCCCGGGCTTAGTTCTCTGAGAGTCATGGTTCCGCTTCTAATTGAGAATGATTTTCATTTAGATGTAATTTTAGAGGAAAAATTGTTGGCCGTATATAGACCCAGATCAAGAAAAAGCGTTTAAATCCAGCGGCCGCCTTTGAGGACTGCGGCGCTCGCGTTTGGAACAAAGTGATAAAGCCACTGGTTGAGCGTCGGCGCATCGATGATAACGAGATCGGCGGCATAGCCGGCCACCAGGGAACCTTTCCTGTTTTCTTCGGAAATTGCCCGGGCCGCAACTGCGGTTACGCCGTTGAGCACTTCCTGCGGCGCCATGTTTTGATTCAGGCAGGCCAGTGTCATGGCCAGCGGTAGATGAAAGCTGGGTGCGGACCCCGGATTGAAATCAGTGGCTATCGCTACTGGCACACCGGCGGCCAGCAGTTTCCTGGCAGGCAAGTAAGGTTCAGCCAGGTATAAAGAGGCCAGTGGAAGGCTGACGGCGACAGTACCGCTGGCAGCCAGGGCTTGAATTCCTTCGTCGCTGACATACTCCAGGTGTTCGGCGGATACCGCCCCCAGTTGGGCTGCAAGTAGTGCGCCGCCGCCGTCAGAGAGCTGATCTGCATGAATTTTCAGCTGCAGTCCGTGTGCGCTTGCCGCGCTCAGGATGTCTCTCGCCTCGTCAATCGTATACGCGCCGCCTTCCACGAACACGTCACAGAAACGGGCCAGGTCCCTGCCTGCAACGCTGGGAATCAGTTCGTTGCAAAGTAAGCGGATGTACTCTTCACGCCGGTCCCGATATTCCGGGGGTACGATATGTGCGCCAAGAAAAGTGGCAACCAGGTCCACGGGGTGGGTCTGGTCAAGGTGTTGGTAGACTTCGAGTTGCTTGATCTCGTTGTCATAATCGAGACCGTATCCACTCTTGCATTCAACCGTCGTGACGCCCAGGCTCAGCATGCCATCAAGAGCGATCCTGGCCTTGTGTTCAAGATCGGCATGACTGGCGGCGCGGGTTGCACTGACCGTACTTGCAATTCCTCCCCCAGCCGCTGCGATTTCCTGGTAGCTGGCTCCTTCGATCCGTGCTTGAAATTCATCACCGCGCCAGCCACCGAAACACAAATGTGTATGGCAATCGATCAAACCGGGAATGACCAGCCGGTTCCTGCAATCGACCACGGGTTCTTCGGCAAACTCCGCCGGCAACCCGGACTGTGGACCCACCCAGCTGAGCTTGTCGTCAATCCAGGCGACCGCAGCGTCGTTTATCAGTCCGGCGTCCTGCTGGGAGTTGCCTGGGGGGCAGGCCGCAAGCTGGGAAATATTGCGCAGAACCGGCATCAGGCCAGCGAACCAATTCCGGCTTCTACGCCTGCGGCCAGTTCGCCGTTGCGCAGAATGCTTGCACAAAGGTCCAGATCGTTGCGGACCTCATAGTCTTTTTGCGCATGGTCAATCTGACTGCGTAACAGATCATGAGCAAGCAAAACACCTTTGCCGGGTTTCAACGGGGCACGAAAATCCAGCGCCTGGGCCGCTGTCAAAAATTCAACGGCAAGCACCCGCTCGACGTTGCGCAATACAGAAAAAAGTTTCAGTGCACTGATCGACCCCATACTGACGTGATCTTCCTGTCCCAGGCTGGTCGGGATAGAGTCCACACTGGCAGGGTGGCACAGCACTTTGTTCTCTGAAACCAGGGCTGCGGCCGTGTACTGGGGAATCATGAAACCGGAATTAACCCCGGTATCCTTCATTAAGAGCTTGGGCAATCCATCGTGGCCTTCCAGCAGAAGATAGGTGCGCCTTTCCGATATGCTGCCCAGCTCTGCCAATGCAATGGCGGCAAAATCCATCGCCAGCGCCAATGGCTCTCCATGAAAGTTTCCACCGGAAATGATATCGCCGTTATCGAACACCAGGGGATTGTCGGTGACAGAATTAAGTTCTATTTCGAGGGTGTTCGCCGCAAAAGCCAGGGCATCCCGGCTGGCGCCATGCACCTGGGGCACGCAGCGCAGACAATAAGGATCCTGCACCCTGCCACAGTCGCGGTGTGAGTCCATGATTTCACTCTTCGCCAGTAGTTTCCGTACGTTACCCGCTACGGTTATCTGACCCTGATGTGGCCGTATGTTGTGGATACGGGGATCGAACGGCGCAGAGCTGCCCTGGAGTGCTTCCAGGCTCATGGTTGCAAGTATGTCGGCCTCTTTTTGCAATACCAGGGCGCGTTCCAGGACATTAGCGCCGTATGCGGTCATCAGCTGCGTACCATTGATCAGGGCCAGGCCGTCCTTCGCTTTGAGTTGCACGGCGTCAATTCCAAGTAACTTCATCGCATCCGCCGCAGCGGTCTTGCCATTTTCCGTTTCATTCCAGACTTCGCCGCGGCCAATCAGCGGCAGGCACAGATGCGCCAGCGGCGCCAGATCGCCGGACGCACCGACACTGCCCTGGCTTGGCACCCAGGGTGTCAGGCCGGACTTGTCGAATCTCAGCAGTTGTTCAAACGTGGAACGCGAAATGCCTGACTGCCCCAGTCCCAGTGCGTGAATTTTGAGTTGCAGCATCAACCGGGTGATGTCGGCAGGAACCGGGTCGCCTACACCGCAGGCATGGCTCAGCAGGATGTTTTGTTGCAGATCGGCGAGTTGCTCTTCTCCTATCCGCTTATTCGCAAGAATTCCAAAACCAGTGTTGATGCCATAGTGCGCATTTCCATCCTGCAGGGCATTCACCACGATTTCCCGGCTACGGTCGACCGCCGAGTGATCAGCGCGCAAGGCTTCCATGCTCGAAGCCAGGTCGGAATACAGTGTCTTTATCCTGATCACGGCATCAACCATTGATCATGGGCAGATCCACGCCCCGTTCAGTGGCGGTCTCTACAGCGATGTCATAACCGGCGTCGGCGTGCCGCATGACACCGGTTCCCGGGTCAGCGGTGAGTACCCGTTGCAGCCGCTGGTCAGCCCTTTCTGTGCCATCAGCCACGCATACCATCCCGGCATGCAGTGAGTAACCGATTCCGACTCCACCACCATGATGAATGGACACCCAGCTAGCGCCACAGGCAGTGTTCAGCATGGCATTCAGTAGCGGCCAGTCTGCAATGGCGTCAGAGCCATCTTTCATCGCTTCGGTTTCCCTGTTGGGTGATGCGACCGAGCCGGTATCCAGGTGGTCGCGGCCGATGACCAGGGGGGCATCCACCTTGCCATTGTTGACCAGCCAGTTGAATTTCAGTCCGGCTTCCGCCCGTTCACCGTATTCCAGCCAGCAGATTCTCGAGGGCATGCCCTGGAACTGGACTTTCTCACGTGCTTTGTGAATCCAGCGGTGCAGGGATTCCTTTTGTGGAAATAATTCCAGCATGGCCTCGTCAGTGACTCTGATGTCTTCGGGATTACCGCTCAACGCGGCCCAGCGGAACGGGCCGGCGCCTTTGCAGAACAGTGGACGAATATAGGCCGGTACGAATCCGGGGTAGTCGAAAGCCTGTGGCATGTCGCGGCGGTCGGCAACCTGTCCTCTGAGGTTATTACCGTAGTCAAAACAGATCGAACCCTTCTTTTGCAGGTCAAGGATGGCCTGCACGTGCACGACCATGGAATCCAGTACTTCGTTGTCATACTTGACCGGATCAGACTCCCTTAGCCCATCAGCTGCCTCGAGTGAATAGCCGGCAGGAATATATCCAGCCCTGAGATCATGTGCCGATGTCTGATCGGTGATCACATCAGGAATGATTCCGCGCCTTTCAATTTCAGGCAGAACGTCAGCGATATTGCCAAGCAAACCGACCGAAAACCCACCTTTTGCCTGTGCCAGCAGATCCAGTGCTTCATCCAGGTTCTCTGACATCACATCACAGTAACCGGTTTCCACTCGCCGCTGGATCCGCCAGGGATCGACTTCAACGGCAAGACACAGGCCGTCGTTCATCGTAACCGCCAGGGGTTGCGCACCTCCCATGCCGCCGAGCCCTGCAGTAACTACCAGCTTGCCGGCCAGGTTTCCATTGAAATGCTGATTTGCACATTCACCGAAAGTCTCGTAAGTACCCTGGACGATGCCCTGTGATCCAATGTAGATCCAGGAGCCTGCGGTCATCTGCCCATACATGGTCAGGCCTTTATCTTCCAGGTCCCGAAACACGTCCCAGGTTCCCCAGCGCGGAACCAGATTAGAGTTCGCGATGAGGACTCGGGGTGCTTCGTCGTGGGTCCGGAAAACGCCAACGGGCTTGCCACTCTGAATCAGCAGGGTTTCATCGTTCTGCAGTCTTTTAAGGGTTTGGATGATCTTGTCGTAGCATTCCCAGTTACGTGCCGCCTTGCCCGTTCCGCCGTACACGATGAGTTCGTCTGGTTTTTCTGCAACGTCGGGATCAAGGTTGTTCATCAGCATGCGCATGGCGGCTTCCTGGTGCCATCCTGCGCAGCTAATGGCCGACCCCTTTGGGGCATGAATGGGAGAGCGGCTTGCAGCCTTGTATTTTTGCGGATTTACACTCATTATCGTGCCTGTGGAGTCCGTGAATAGAAGGACTATCGATTATAAAGGAACCCGGCTTGGTCAGCCGGGTCTTTATTCTTTGGGGGTCATTTTTTCCAAATAACCCGCAGAGCACACGAGGACTGAAATGTGGCAGTGATTTTTAAACCCAGGATCTGGTTTTTATTGGTCTTCCTGGCCTGCGCGGGATTGCTGGGAGCCGCGCTATATATACAGCATGTCGAATTTCTCGATCCGTGTCCCTTGTGCGTCTTTCAGCGTATGGCGTTCATGGCTATCGGCGCCTTCGCTTTGCTTGCGGGTATTCACAATCCGGGGCGGATGGGCCGCCGGGTCTATACCGGGCTGATCTCGCTGGCTGGCCTGGCAGGCATGAATGTTGCCGGAAGGCACGTGTGGTTGCAAAACTTGCCGCCTGACCAGGTACCTGATTGTGGCATGGGTCTGAACTACATGCTGGACACCATGCCTTTTTCCCAGGTGCTCGCAGAAGTGTTTTACGGTTCTGGAGAGTGCGCTGAAGTTGGCTGGAGCTTTCTGGGGCTCAGCATGCCGGCGTGGACGTTTGTCTGGTACGCAGGCTTCACAGTGGTTACCATCCTCGTCGTGGCAGCGGCGAATAAAACAAAGGATTGATTCAATGAATATTGCAGCAGGTTCCGGTTCAACACCTCCGGTTCAGGAAGTCAATCCGGCGGAAAACTGGAAACCGGAGTCGTGGCAGAATTTTCCGGCACTTCAACAGGCAAATTACCCTGATCCCGAAGCGCTCAACAATGCGCTCAAGACACTGACGGACCTTCCGCCGCTGGTGACTTCATGGGAAATTCTGTCGCTGCGTGAACAGATTGCTGAAGCCCAGGCCGGTAAACGGTTTGTTCTCCAGGGTGGGGATTGCGCGGAAAGCTTTAACGAATGCTGTTCGCCACTGATCACCAACCGGCTGAAAGTGCTTTTGCAAATGAGCCTGGCCCTGGTGCATGGTCTGCAGATGCCGGTGGTTCGTATTGGCCGGTTTGCGGGACAGTATGCCAAGCCGCGGTCGTCCGACCTGGAGACCCGGGATGGCGTGACCCTGCCCAGCTACCGGGGCGACCTGGTCAATGCTTTCGAATTTGAAGAGGCTTCCCGGATCCCGGATCCGCAGCGCCTCCTGCAAGCCCATGCTTACTCGGCCATGACGATGAATTTTGTCCGTTCACTGGCGGATGGGGGCTTTGCCGATGTACATCATACCGAGTATTGGGATCTTGGCTGGCTGGACCATTCTCCGCTGGCTGACGAATTTCACAAGCTGACCGAATCCCTGGGGCAGTCGCTAAGATTCATGGAAACGATTACCGGGCGGGACATCGGCAGCCTCCGGCGAGTCGACTTTTTCACCTCACACGAAGCTCTTCACCTGCATTATGAGCAGGCGCAAACCCGGCAAGTGCCCCGGCAATGGGGTTGGTTCAACCTGGGGACGCACTTTCCCTGGATTGGGATGCGCACGGCCGACCTGGACGGCGCACATGTCGAGTATTTCCGCGGTATCAGGAATCCTCTTGGTATCAAGGTTGGGCCTGGCATGGATCGGGACTGGCTGGCAGGCTTGCTCGAGAAGCTTAACCCGGGACGTGAAGCGGGACGTATCGTGTTGATTCACCGCATGGGAGAAGCAAAGATCGAGCAGCACCTGCCGCCGCTGATCAAGGCAGTGCAGGATACAGGCAGTCCGGTTTTGTGGCTATCTGACCCGATGCACGGTAATACCGAATCAACCGGGGATGGAATCAAAACCCGCCGATTCCGGAAAATTATGGGCGAAATGGGCCTCGCGTTCGAGATTCATCGCGACAACGAATCCCGCTTGGGGGGCGTACACCTTGAGCTAACTGGCGAAAATGTAACTGAGTGTACCGGTGGTGCACGCGACCTTTCCGACGAAGACCTGAAGCGTGATTACAAATCAACGGTCGACCCGAGGTTGAACTACGAGCAATCGCTGGAGATGGCGATGCTGATCGTGAGGAAACATCGTCAGGCGGTTTGAGGTAGCTCAATGCTTAAAGGGTTGATGATCACAATTGCACTTTTGGCCTGGCACCTGCCGGTCATGTCTGCCGGCCAGGCGGAAGTCAGTCACGAACTCAGCTTTCCCGGCAAAAACAATCAATATGTTCATGTACGCTCCACTTTTGACGCACAGGAGGGAGCGTTAGACCTGTTTCTTCCTTCATGGACGCCGGGTTCCTACCTGATACGTGATTTCGTCACCAACCTGGAGCGGTTTGCAGCCCGCGACTCCAGCGGGCGCCAACTCGACGTCAGGAAACTGGCCAAGAACCATTGGCAGGTTGTCACTGCCGGGGCGACCAGCCTGACGGTTGAATACGATGTCTGGGCCGGCAGAAGAAATGTTTCGGAGAGTTGGGTCGAAGCGGATTTTGGTCTGCTCAATGGGGCAGGGCTCTTTCTTTATAACGGGCAGAGCAGCGGACAGCAGCAAAACGTGCGTGTTCTGCTACCGGAAGATTGGGCTTCACTTCATACGTCACTTGCCGCTACCGGAATCAGCAATGAGTTCCTGGCGCAGGACTACGACGAACTGGTTGATAGTCCGATACTGGCCGGCAACAGCGTTGAATTTGATTTTGAAGTGAAGGGTCACCCCTATTCCCTGGTGATGTCCCGGCAGAATCAACTTTGGGACGGGGCGGTTGCGGCAGACGCCGTAGCTGACATCATCCGGGCCCAGCAGGATTTCTGGGGTGTTAATCCATTCGACCGGCGCTACCTGTTTTTAAACCTGTACATGGACAAGTTTGGCGGGCTTGAGCATGATCACAGTACTGTCTTGATGTGCAGCCCCTGGCAAATGCGCGGGCAGAAAGATTACATCAAATGGCTGGGGCTGGTTTCGCATGAATTTTTCCATTCCTGGAATGTGCGCCGGATGCGGCCCGCGGCACTCGCTGAATATGATTATTCGCAGGAAGTATATACCAGGGAACTCTGGCTGGCCGAAGGAATAACCAGCTATTACGACAACCTGTTGCTGTTCCGCGCAGGATTGATCGACGTCGGTGACTATTTTGAATTGCTGGCCGAGGAACTCCGTAATTACGAAACCACCCCGGGCCGCGAAGTCCGGTCTGCAGAGTTGGCTTCTTTCGATACCTGGATCAAGCATTACAAGCAGGACAACAATAAGGTCAACAGCACCGTTTCCTACTACGGCAAGGGTGCTTTGATTGGTTTTGTCACTGATATGGAAATCCGCCGGGCGACCGACAACCGCGCCAGTCTCGATACCGTGATGCGGGAAATGTATTCCCGCTATGGTCCAGACGATTCAGGCGCAAGCGGCTATCCACCGGGTGCGTTTGAGCAGGTGGTGGAATCGATAGCCGGAGCGCAGGTGCGCAAAGTGGTGGAGGACCTGCTCAAGTCTACTGCCGACCCCGATTTCGATAGCGCGCTTGGCTGGTATGGCCTGGCACTCGAGCGCTCCCCCAGGAACGGGGGGAGTGACAACCATCCGGCGGGAATAGGTGTGAAATGGTCTATTTCGGGCGCGGCCCTGTTCGCCGAATACGTGGTGCTCGGTCACCCGGCTGCTGCGGCCGGAGTCCTGCTCGGGGACGACTTACTGG
>Ga0265306_10000200_pt1 | contig 26647 bp, 22 predicted proteins | sample Helome_3_FD_192493 | JGI IMG/M metagenome (GOLD analysis project Ga0265306, IMG submission 192493) | Marine sediment microbial communities from subtidal zone of North Sea - Hel_20160420 (Illumina Assembly) | ecosystem: Environmental > Aquatic > Marine > Subtidal zone > Sediment ... | reverse complement strand
ATGACATGGAAGATTCGTCGATCACGTTGATCGATATGTTGGTAGACCACAAAAAATAATTCGCACACTAAATAATTCATATTATGAATAAAATTGTTAAAATAGTATTGGTTGTTTTAGGAGTGTTATCGGCTATACTCTGGTATCAACTGCCAGGAAGAGATGTTCCTGCTTCAGAAGCAGTAGGAAGTGCGGCCATGAATTTTATGTTTATTATTACATATCTTTTGTTGGCAATAGCAGTAGCTGTAAGTCTAATATTTACAATAAAGAGTTTATTTGCAAATCCCAAAAGTTTGAAAAAAACCCTAATGGTTATTGGAGGATTTGTACTTGTGGTTATCTTTTCTTATGTTCTTGCAAGTGGCACGGATGTTAGTATTGAAGAAATGGCCAACAGGGGCATTGCAACTTCAGAAACTACGATAAAAAGAATTGGGACTGGTCTCAATATGTTTTTTCTCCTTGTCCTTATAGCTGTTGTAGCTATGGCCTTGGGTGCATTTAAGAAAATGACAAACAAATAAAACATTTAAACTATGCCTAGAAGAGGAGGACCACCAGAAGTTAATGCAGGATCTATGGCAGACATTGCCTTCTTACTGCTCATTTTTTTCTTAGTAACTACTACTATTGAAACAGATGCCGGGTTAGACAGGATGCTTCCGCCAATGGAGCCACCAGACACAGACGTTGTAATTAAACAAAAAAACATTTTTACGGTAAATATCAATAAAAATGGTCAGTTGCTGGTTGAAGAAGAGTTACTTGATCTTAAACAACTCAGAGCGAAAGCTGTCGCATTCCTTGATAATGGAGGAGATGGAAGTTGCAATTATTGTAAGGGTAAAAAAGATGGCAGTTCTTCGGATAATCCGACGAAGGCTATTATATCTCTTAAAAATGATCGTGAAACGAGGTATGGTACCTATATTACAGTTCAAAATGAGTTGGTAGGTGCTTATAATGATCTTCGTAATCGAGAGGGACAACGTCTGTATGGAAGAAATTTTACAGAAATGGAATCGGAATTTCTAAATCCTGAAACACCTTCAAGCATTCGAGATGATTTGAAGGAAAAGGTACAGAAAGTACAGGAACTCTTTCCTCAAAAATTGTCCGAGGCAGAAACATCAACTAGTAATTAACCGGGAGCTAAGTTATAATTATGGCAAAATTTAATAAGAAAAAAGATGGGGATTTACCCGCAGTATCTACGGCTTCATTGCCGGATATTGTTTTTATGCTATTGTTCTTTTTTATGACGGTAACTGTAATGAAAGATAGCTCGTTAATGGTTCAGAATACTTTACCAAATGCTAGTGAGGTAAAGAAGTTGGAAAAAAAGGATAGGGTATTATATATCTATGTTGGGAAACCTACCCGAGAATATCAGAAGGTTTTTGGAACTGAACCAAAAATACAGCTGAATGATAAATTTGCAAACGTTTCAGAAGTTGGAGATTTTATTTTACAGGAGAGAGCTAAAAAGTCACAGGAACTGCAGAATGTTCTAACCACTGCTCTTAAAGTAGATAAAGACGCAAACATGGGTCTTATATCAGATATAAAACAAGAGTTACGAAAAGTAAACGCTCTAAAGGTTAATTATACTACCTATGAGGGTGATGCTTTTAGAAATCTGCAGTAAAGAATTAACTTTCATACTTAATTAATTGTAAAAAATGCTTCAAAATATATTTTGAAGCATTTTTTTATTACTCTTGGTTTCGTTTATTATTTACCTTTAAAGTCCTATGAAACGCTATATACTATTTTTAATTTTAGGTTTCACAATAAATCTTTGTGCACAAGAGAATGCAGAGGTCGAGGATCTTAAATACCTGGAGGATCAATTTTATCTTGGTATAACGTATAATATAATACTAAACAAACCGAGTGGAGTCACCCAGGGTAATTTTTCTTACGGATTAAATGGCGGATTTATAAAGGACATTCCTTTAAACAGACGTAGGAATGTTGCAATAGGCCTGGGGCTGGGGTATGCGTATAATAACTATTATACTAACTTGTTCGTTAATGAAACGGAAAATGGCTTAGAATACACTGTACTTGATTCCGATGTATCTTATAAGCGAAATAAATTAGATACAAATGTTATAGAAATGCCCATAGAGTTTAGATGGCGAACATCCACACCTAGTGATTATAAATTTTGGCGGGTTTATGCAGGAATGAAATTGGGCTATGTTGTAGGCAGTAGATCCAAGTTCGTTTCTAATACAGCTAAAATTTCATTTAATAATACTGATGTTCGTGAATTCAGATATGGCGTTATGCTCAATTTTGGTTATAGTACTTTTAATGTACATGCCTATTACGCATTAAGTAATTTGTTCAATGACAATGTAAGCACAGTTGAGGGAGAATCAATTGAATTCAGACCTTTAAGAATTGGAATTATCTTTTATATTTTATAAGACTATAGCCAGAATTTGATTGTCAGTAATTGTGACCCAAATCCAATTAGAAAGCCTATTAAGACTTCTGCTCTGCTATGTCTATTTAAATAAAGCCTGGCGGTCGCCAGGAGTCCTGTCAATAAAGTAAATAGGCTTATTGCAATAATTATGTTTATTTCAAAATGAATACTCAGAGCTATTAAAAACATAAGAAAGCTTCCCATACCCACCATATGCAAACTGGTTCTAAATTTTAAAAAGATCAAAAACAGGCAGGCCATAGTAGCACTGAGCAATCCAACAAAGAAAAAATTCAGTTCCAGGGTGTAATTATTGGGGATTACCTTTATTATTATCATTAGGAGTAAAGCAATTTGGATAATCAATGGATATTTACGTTCATTTATCCCCGGCAAAAAAATTGATTTCACAACTCCCAGGTTTTTCAATATTAGGAAGCTAATAATGGGTATGATAACCGTTAGTATGAAAATGGGTAAAATGTTGCCACTTTGAAGTTCTAGAGGGCTGTATTTCGGGGTTATAACAAAATAAGTTATGGTTCCGGCAATAGGTACAAAAATGGGATGAAACAAATAGGAAATTATTTTAAAAAACAGTTTCATCAAATCTGCTTTCTTAAGCGGGCCACTGGAATACCCAATTGTTCTCTATATTTGGCTACAGTACGCCTGGCAATTGGATATCCTTTCTGTTTTAGCATCACGGCCAACTTATCATCTGTCAGGGGTTTTTTCTTTTCTTCATCCTTTATTATAGTTTCCAAAATGCTTTTAATTTCCCTTGTAGAGACATCTTCCCCTTCTTCATTCTTCATTGATTCAGAGAAATATTCTTTAATTAATTTGGTGCCATAGGGAGTGTCAACATATTTGCTATTGGCGACTCGCGAAACAGTGGATACATCCATTTGAATAGCATCCGCAATATCTTTTAGGATCATTGGTCTCAATTTTCTTTCATCACCACTAAGAAAGTATTCTTTTTGATATTGCATTATCGCATTCATAGTGATATAGAGAGTTTGCTGCCGCTGTTTAATGGCATCTATAAACCACTTTGCAGAATCCAATTTTTGTTTGATGAACATAACAGCATCTTTTTGTGATTTGGATTTATCCTTTGCACTTTTATAACCCGCTAATATATTGCTATACTCATTCGAAATATGAAGTTCAGGTGCATTTCTTCCATTTAAGGTCAATTCCAGTTCTCCCTCCATGATCTTAATAGAAAAATCCGGAACAATATGTTCAATAACCTTATTACTTCCAGAATAAGATCCACCCGGTTTAGGATTTAATTTTTCAATTTCAGCAACGGCTTCTTTAAGATCATCTTCAGTTATATCGAATTTCTGAAGCAGTTTGTTATAGTGTTTTTTGGTAAATTGCTCAAAGGACTTATCCAGAATATTAATGGCTAATTCAATACTTGAAGTTCTCTCTTTGCGCTTAAGCTGAAGTATAAGGCATTCATCCAATGTTCTCGCTGCAATACCCGGAGGATCCAAATCCTGGACAATTTTTAAAACCCTTTCTATATCCTCCTCTTTACAATAGATGTTTTGGGTAAAGGCCAAATCGTCCGCAATATCAGCTAAAGGTCTTCTTATATATCCACTCTCATCAACACTCCCAACTAAAAATTCAGCAATCGCCCATTCCTGGTCATTAAGATATATTGTATTTAATTGATTAATTAAGTATTGATTAAACGAGATACCGGCCGCATAAGGTATGCTCTTTTCATCATCATCAGGACTGTAATTACTAGTTCTTGTGCGATAGTATGGTACTTCATCGTCACTTAAATAATCATCAATATTAATATCTTCTGCTGCTATGCTTTCGCCTTCTGATCCCTCTTCATAGTCTTCGCTAAAATCGTCATCTAATGAACCTTTTTCTTCTTTACCTCTTTCCAATGCAGGGTTTTCTTCAAGTTCCTGGTTTATTCGCTGTTCAAATGCCTGCGTAGGTAGCTGAATAAGTTTCATCAGCTGAATTTGCTGGGGAGATAGCTTTTGCGATAATTTAAACTGTAAGTGTTGTTTGAGCATTAGTGTGTATTCTTTTCCTATCTATAAAGTTAAAGAATTAATATCATGTTGCGATTTTGGCTTTAAAACTCTGCGTTTTGCGGAGTTCTTGGAAAAGGGATTACATCTCTTATATTACCCATTCCGGTAGCAAATTGTACCATACGCTCAAAGCCAAGTCCAAATCCGCTGTGAATTGCAGTTCCAAATTTCCTTAGATCAAGATACCACCATAGTTCTTTTTCATCAATCCCTAAAGCAGCTATTTTTTCTATTAAGACGTCCAGTCGTTCTTCACGCTGAGACCCTCCTACAATTTCACCTATTCCTGGGAATAGAATATCCATGGCCCTTACCGTTTTCCCGTCTTCATTCAAACGCATATAAAACGCCTTTATTTTGGCTGGATAGTCAAATAAAATTACTGGGCATTTAAAATGCTTTTCTACTAAATAGCGCTCATGTTCACTTTGTAAATCGGCACCCCATTCGTTAATTTGAAATTGAAACTTTTTCTTTTTGTTAGGCTTGCTATTCCTTAAAATTTGGATTGCTTCGGTATACGTGATTCGTATAAATTCATTATCTACTACAAATTTCAGCCTTTCCGTTAGCTTCATTTCACTTCGTTCCGCCATAGGCTTTGTTTTCTCTTCATCGAGAAGCCGTTTTTCTAGGAATGCTAAATCCTCTTCACAATTTTCTAACAGATAAGAAATGATATTTTTAATAAAATCTTCTGCCAGATCCATATTATCTTTCAGATCATAAAAAGCCATTTCAGGTTCAATCATCCAAAACTCTGCTAGATGTCTCGAAGTATTAGAATTTTCAGCCCTAAAAGTTGGACCAAAGGTATATACTTTACCCAATCCCATAGCATACGCTTCTGCTTCAAGTTGTCCTGAGACCGTTAGATTCGTTTCTTTTCCAAAAAAATCTTCTTTATAATTTACTTCACCATTATCTGTCAATGGGGGATTTTTAGGATCTAATGTACTAACTCGGAACATTTCACCTGCCCCTTCGGCATCTGACCCTGTAATTATTGGGGCATGAAAATAGTAGAATCCGTTTTTTTGAAAATATGCATGGATCGCAAAAGAAAGGGCAGATCTGACACGCATGACGGCGGCAAAGGTATTGGTGCGTACCCTTAAATGCGCCTGTTCCCTTAAAAACTCCATTGAATGCTTTTTGGGTTGAATAGGATAACTATCCGGATCAGAAAGACCATGAACAAAAATTTCTTGCGCTTGTATCTCAACGTTTTGACCTTTTCCCAGGCTTTCAACAAGAATGCCCTTTATTTGTAAGGCAGCTCCTGTTGCAATTTTCTTTAGTAAATCTTCATCGAATTGTTCGAAATCAACCACACATTGAATGTTATTAATGGTGGAACCATCATTTAAAGCGATAAATCTATTGCTTCTAAATGTTTTGACCCATCCATTTACTTCTACCTTCTGTTCTAAAGGGGGAGACTGAAGTAGCTCATTTATGCTGTATGATTTCATATGAGATCAGTTCTAAATTTAAATGGCAAAGATAACTTATTGACAAAAATATATGGCTTTAAACAGTTTATAAAATGTCAATCGCAAATCATCGACTTAATCTTACGATCTTCTCCTGGGTAACTCCTCTTTTGGAAGAATATCTATTTGAGGTTTTTTGAGAACTTCCTTGTTAGCGATACTACGTTCTAAGGAAAGGAGAAGCGAGGGAAGCAAAATTAAATTGGCTAACATTGCAAAGAGCAGTGTAGCCGATACTAATGCACCTAAAGCAACCGTTCCTCCAAAACTGGAAATTGTAAATACCGAAAAGCCAAAGAAAAGTACAATAGAAGTATAAAACATACTTACACCGGTCTCCCGTAAAGCCGCATATACCGATTTTTGAATTCGCCAGTGGTTAGCGGTCAGTTCCTGTCGGTATTTCGCCAGAAAGTGAATGGTGTCATCTACCGATATCCCGAATGCTATACTAAAAACTAATATTGTAGAAGGTTTAATGGGCACACCTACAAAACCCATAACACCGGCAGTAATGGCCAATGGCAGCAGATTTGGAATTAAAGAAATAACGATCATTCGGAACGAACGGAATAAATAAGCCATAAATAAAGCTATTAAACCAATTGCAAGGGATAACGAAAGCACTAAATTCTTCACTAAATATTTAGTGCCTTTTAAAAAAAGTAATGCTTTTCCGGTCACAAATACATTAAAACGATCGGCCGGAAAAATCTTTTTGATTTCATCAAGCATCGATTTTTCAATTTCTTCCATTTCCTCCGTAGGAACATCTTTGATGAAAGTGGTAATCCTGGCAACTTGCCCAGTACTATCGACAAAATTTTCAATTAAGCCTTCATTTCCCTGAGATTTTCGGGCTACATCCATGATAAAATTGTATTCCTGAGATGTGGGGAGTTGGTAATATTTAGGAATTCCGTTGTAAAAAGCCTGCTTGGAATACTTAACTAAATTAACCACGGATATGGGTTTCGATAATGCGGGGGTCTCTTCAATCATTTCCTGCAACTCATTCATTTTTTTTAGTGTGACAGGTTTAAGTACGCCTTTTTTCCTATCTGTATCAATAACAATTTCAATAGGCATTATTCCGTTGAACTCTTCATCAAAAAATTGAATGTCTTTATAAAACCCAGTATTCTTAGGCATATCTTCAACAAGATTCCCTGAAATTTTAATTTGATAAATTCCGATAATACTAATTATTAATGCTATCAAAGAAATCGAATAAATAGCTATCCGTTTTTCCCTTACTATATGCACCATCCAGTTTACAAAAGCATCTATCCATTTTTTGTTGAGGTGTTTCAGATGTTTTGATTTTGGAGGGTACATAAAACTATACACGATTGGTATAATAAGTATGGAAAGCATAAAGATGCACAGTATATTTATAGAAGCTACTATACCGAATTCAGTCAAAAGTTTACTGTCTGTTATAATAAAGGTAGCAAAACCACATGCGGTGGTAACATTTGTCATGAGAGTTGCATTACCAATTTTTGATATGACCCTTTTTAATGATAAAGCCTGATTTCCATGTTTCTTAACTTCCTGCTGGTATTTATTGATTAGAAATATACAATTGGGGACACCAATTACTATGATGAGCGGCGGAATCAGGGCTGTTAAAACTGTAATTTCATATTTCAGGAGTCCTAAGATCCCAAAGGCCCACATTACACCAATAAGGACTACACACATGGAAATTAGGGTTGCCCGGACACTACGGAAAAAGAAGAAAAAAATTAGGGAAGTAACAATAAGTGCCGCCGCAATGAATATTCCTATTTCATCAATAATATGTTGAGTGTTCATTGTTCGTATATACGGCATTCCGGATACCCGAACATCCATTTTGGTTTCCTTTTCAAAATCGGATATTAGTGTATGAAGTTCTTTTAGAATAAAGTCCTTCCGAACAGAAGTGTTTACAATATCCTTGTCCATATAGACAAGTGTTCTTATCGTTCCCGTTTCTTTATTGTATAACAAGTTATCATAAAACGGTAAATTATTGAACATATATTGAGTTAGGCTGTCTACCTCAACATTATTGAGAGGAGTCTGCTCAACTAACGGACGAAGAATAAATTGTTTTTCTTTCTTGTCCCTTATGAGTTCCTTAAGATTATCTACTGATATAACATAATCTACTTCCGGAAAAGCAGCCAATTGTTTGCCTAATCTGTTCCATCTGTTGAAATTTTCAACTTCGTAAAGCAAACTATCTTTAATAGCAAATGCAATCGTATTTCCTTCTTCACCAAATTTTTCAAGAAAATCTTCATAGGCAATATTCAGAGGGTGATCATCTGGGAGTAAATTAGCCTCAGAAGTCGAAAATTGCATGTTCTTCCATTGAAAACCTAAGAAAACAGTGATTGAAGCAATTCCTACTAAAATAAGAATTCTGTTTCTAAGAATAATTCTTCCAACCTTTGCCCAAAATCCACGTGTAATCTTCGAAACCATATTATTATTTAAAAATTGAATGTGTTTTTTAGGACCACTTAGGCCTTAAGACCAATTCAATAGGCGTAATCTTTATTTACTATTGTAGTTTTTTAATCCCGGCAAAGGTAGAAAACAAGGAGGACTGTACCTAGAAACGCTCTATAAAATAGTGAATACCAACGTATAAATCACAAAGGGTTATTTACTAAAGAATTATTGTAAATTGAGGAGAGGTAAAATAACCAATAAGTAAATCCCATTATAAAAAAGGGTTAAAGAAATGATGCAATGACCGATGAGAAAAACTATAGCAAAATTGCCATTATACTATATCGGGTTTTAATAGTCATTTGTGCTATTATCGTTATTGCCGCGATTATTGCAATATATTTTAGAGGATAAAACCAAACTTCCTTTATGGATATAAGTCAACATTGAAAAAAATATCTGCCAGGATAGGATAGTACGCATTTTGTAAATTTGTGCATTAGACTTTCATAATCTCTGTTTCCTTGATATGAAGTATGTTGTCTATTTTATCAGTGTAGGTGTTGGTCATTTCCTGAATATCTATTTCGGCATTTTTTTCAAGATCTTCTGACAGCTCTAGATGTTTTATTTCTTTATTAGCTTCCTGTCTTGCACTGCGAACACTAATTTTAGCATCTTCCGCTTCAGATTTCGCCTGCTTTACTAATTGTATTCTTCTTTCTTCAGTCAGAGGAGGAACATTAATAATTACCACCTCTCCATTATTCATTGGATTAAAACCAAGGTTGGCATTCATAATTGCAGTTTCTATTTCTGAAAGCATATTTTTTTCCCAAGGCTGAACAGAAAGTGTTCGTGCATCAGGAGTATTTATATTAGATACCTGAGATAAAGGAGTTTGTGAGCCATAATAATCCACCATCACCGTCGATAACATCGAGGGGTTAGCTTTCCCTGCTCTAATTTTAACTAATGCCTTTTCCAAATGCACTATGGCTCCATCCATACTTTCTTTGGTGGCTTCCAAAATAAATTTAACATCTTCGTCCATAATAACTTTTATAACTTATTTACACAAATTATACCAAACTAAAGATCTACTACCGTCCCAATATTTTCCCCCGATACTATTTTAAGCAGATTACCTTTTTTATTCATATCAAAAACAACTATTGGAAGATTGTTTTCCTGACTAAGCGTAAATGCCGTAGTATCCATTACTTTTAAACCTTTGGTAAGTACATCATTAAAACTAATAGTTTCAAACTTGGTGGCGGTTTTATCTTTTTCAGGATCACTGGTGTAAATACCATCCACTCTGGTACCTTTTAAAATAACGTCAGCTTCAACTTCAATTGCCCTTAAAACTGCAGCAGAATCCGTTGTGAAATATGGATTTCCGGTACCACCTCCAAAAATAACTACACGTCCTTTTTCTAAATGGCGAATGGCCCTTCTTCTTATAAATGGTTCTGCAACTTCGTTGATCTTTATAGCAGATTGTAATCTTGTTTGTACTCCATTGTGCTCCAAAGCACTCTGTAACGCCAGGCCGTTGATCACAGTAGCCAGCATCCCCATATGATCTGCCTGAACCCTGTCCATTCCATTACTGGCACCCGCCAGCCCTCTAAAGATATTTCCTCCACCTATTACAATTGCTACTTCAACTCCTAGGTCTACCACTTCCTTAATTTCTTCGGCATATTCAGCTAGTCTCATCGCATCAATCCCGTATTGCTTGTTGCCCATTAGTGCTTCACCACTGAGTTTAAGAAGTATTCGTTTATATAGCATATTGTCCTAAGCTGATTTGCAAACAAAAATAATCAAAAATATTTATGAGAAGTCCACGTTAATAAGTTTAATGTTCATCTTAATTATTTGCTAATAATCAGCATGATCTAGATTAATTTTAATAATCTTGTTTTTTAAACATCATATTTCAGGTTCACATGAAAAAATTAATTATACTTTGCGTTTTCCTTGCCTTATTATATGGGTGTGGTACTTCAAAATCCGTTTTATCTGAAGATAATGCAGTTATTGAAACAACCATAGATTTGGTGAATGTTGATAATGATAGAGTTAGTGTAACTATCAATCCGGGGTCATTTAATAAACAGAACATTTCCTTTTTTATTCCAAAAACAGTTCCGGGAACTTATAGTGAAGATGACTACGGAAAGTATATTGAGGACATGAAAGCTTATGATAATAAGGGGAATGAACTTTTGGTTACTTCAGTCGGAACCAATGAATGGAATATCTCCGATGCTACAAAATTAGATAAGATTGCTTATTATGTAACAGACACTTATGATACTGAAAATGAATTCAATGATCCCGTATTTTCTCCTGCAGGGACAAATATTTTAAAGGGCAAAAATTTTGTTTTGAATCTTCATGGTTTTGTAGGCTATTTTGAGGGATTAAAGGAAGTACCCTATGAGTTAATTATTTCTTCTCCTTCGGACCTGGTGCCCACAACATCATTAAAGAAAAAGCAGGATGATACTAAAAGTATGTCAGATATCTTTCTCGCTTCAAGATATTTTGAAGTGGTAGATAACCCAATTCTTTATGCGAAAGAAAACATAGCTTCGTTTGTCATCAATGATATTACCGTTAATTTGAGTGTTTACTCTCCAAATGACCTTTATTCAGCAGCAGATCTAAAAGAGAGTATGGAGCGTATGATGAGGGCCCAAAAAGCCTTTCTTGGTGAGATTGATGGGACAAAGGAATATAATATATTGGTATATCTATCTACATTAGACCAAAGGGATGCTTCAGGATTCGGGGCTTTGGAACATCATACTTCTACCGTTGTAGTACTTCCGGAGCAAATGCCAAAAGAAGCTTTGGAAGAAGCAATGATAGATATTGTTTCACATGAGTTTTTTCACATTGTTACACCCTTGAATGTGCATTCAAAGGAAATTCAATTTTTTGATTTTAACAATCCTAAAATGTCTGAACACCTATGGATGTATGAAGGAACTACAGAGTATTTCGCCAACCTATTCCAAATTCAACAGGGCCTGATTAATGAGGCTGATTTTTTTACACGTATTGTTGGCAAAATAAATAACTCCAAATCATATGACGATGAAATGTCATTTACAACTATGAGCAGAAATATATTGGAAAATCCTTATAAGGGAAATTATGCCAATGTATATGAAAAGGGAACATTATTAAATATGAGTTTGGATATTAGGCTTAGGGACTTGAGTAATGGAGAAAAAGGAGTATTGTGGTTAATGAAAGAACTTTCAAAAAAGTATGACTATGACACACCATTTGAGGATGATGAAATTATCGACGAGATTGTGGCAATGACCTATCCTGAGATCAAATCATTTTTTGATTTATATGTTAAAGGTAATACCCCGTTGGATTATGATGAGATTTTGGCCTCGGTTGGATTAATGACAACGGATATTCAGGAGCGAAGCGGTTATTTTTTAAACGGAGAAATTCCCTTTATAGATATTGATCAAAACAATAATGACGCGATTTTTATTAGAAGCGGTATTGAATTAAATACTTTCTTTAAAGATCTTGGGGCACAAGGAGGTGATACAATAAGAAGTATAGATGGGATGCCTATTTCATTAGAATCTATCAGGCCCATTATTGGACAAAGTTTTGGATGGACATCCGATAGGGAAATTACAATGGTAGTTAAACGTGGCGAGGAAGAATTGACATTGCAGGGAAAAGTGGGGACACCGATGTTAAAGGTGACTACTATTGTGCCCATAGATAGCTTGGAGGACACCCCTCAATCCAAACTCAGGAAAGCATGGCTCAAAGGCTAATGACCTCTCCGGGAATAGCAAATGATTTCTTTGACCGGAAGACCAGGATTGGGATAAATAGATCAAAAAAAAACCACTTTACATAAAGAGAAGTGGTTTTTTAATAATTAAATGGGTGTTTTATCCCAAAGCTAACCTTTCAAAACCTGTAATTTCTAAATCAGGACTGACAGATTGGATGTATTGAGAAACACTCTGTTTACTATCCTTAATAAAATCCTGGTTAACAAGAGTATTGTCTTTAAAGAAACGTTTTAATTTACCCTTTGCAATATTATCCAACATGGCCTCAGGCTTACCTTCCTGACGTAGCTGGTCTTTGGCTATTTCTATTTCCTTGTCAATAACGGATTGATCTACTGCCGATTCATCAAGTGCGACAGGATTCATAGCCGCTGCCTGCATTGCTATATCTTTGGCAGCTACAGCGGCACCTTCAACAGCGCTTGAAAGTCCAACTAAAGTTGCAATCTTGTTACCTGCGTGAATATAAGATCCTATATAAGGAGCATTCAGTTTTCTAAAGCCACCAATTTCAATTTTTTCACCAATTACACCAGTTTGTTCTGTAAGTTTTTCCTGTACAGAAATGCCGTTGTAATTAGCATTTAGGAATTCGTCTTTACTGTCAAAATCAAGTGCAAGTTGAGCCAGTTCATTAGCCAGAGCAACAAAACTATCATTCTTGGCAACAAAATCGGTTTCACAATTAAGGGAAATTATAACTCCACTGGTTTTATCAGAATTAACCTGAGCAATAGTAGCTCCCTCAGATGAATCTCTGTCTGCACGTTTTGCAGCCACCTTCTGTCCTTTTTTCCGAAGGATTTCAATCGCTTTCTCAAAATCTCCTTCTGCTTCAACCAATGCATTTTTACAGTCCATCATTCCTGCACCTGTGGTCTTTCTTAAATTGTTAACTTCTGCGGCGGTAATTTTTACCATTTTATTTTCTTTTTATAGAACACGTTAGCTCATGTTCAGTTGTCAATTATTTAATAAATCTATACTTATACTACTCCACCTTTAGCCTTTTCCTGCCAATCTTTCAATTCATCCCAGTTGCCATCTGCCGCCATTTTCGCTTGTTTTGGCCACGACCCCGGATCTAAATGCGCCATTCTAGAACTAGCTTCAGTCAGAATTTCTTTGATTTTATCTGCACTGGTCTCAGCTAATTTTGAATATGAATCAATACCTGCTTTAGTCAATGCTTCGGCTGCTTTTGGGCCAATACCCTCAATCTTTGTAAGATTGTCAGCATTTACTTTTACCGCTTTTTTAACTGGGATTTTTTCTTTCTTTTCAGTTATCGGTACTGCTTCCTCTTTTGCCTTCTCAGGGGTACCTTTTACTTTAACAGCTTCAGTTTTTTCTTCTTTAGATGCTTTAACTTCAACGGTAGTTTCTTTCCTAGCTTTTTCTATAACCGCTGTTTCAACAGTAGCAGTAGTTTCTTCAGCAGCACCTTCTTTTTCAGCTTGTTTTTCCGATTTACGCTCTTCAAGACCAGCTGCAATTGCATTTGTAACTTCCGTCAATATCACATTGATGGATTTAGACGCATCATCATTTGAAGGAATTACATAATTGATGGGTCTTGGATCCGAGTTGGTATCCACCATGGCAAATATTGGGATATTCAATTTCTGGGCCTCTTTTACAGCAATATGCTCACGCATAGTATCTACAATAAACAAAGCACCAGGTAAACGTGTCATATCTGATATGGATCCAAGGTTCTTTTCTAATTTAGCACGAAGACGATCTACCTGTAAACGTTCTTTTTTAGAAAGTGTATTAAACGTTCCGTCTTTCTTCATCCTATCAATAGAGGTCATTTTTTTAACCGCCCTCCTTATAGTCACAAAGTTTGTCAACATCCCTCCGGGCCATCTTTCTGTGATGTACGGCATATTCACATTGGAAACTTTCTCGGCAACAATATCTTTTGCCTGTTTCTTTGTAGCTACAAATAGGATCTTCCTCCCAGAAGCTGCTATTTTAGATAAGGCTTCATTAGCCTCCTCCAATTTAGCAACTGTTTTATATAAATTGATAACGTGAATTCCATTCCGCTCCATGTAGATATAAGGAGCCATATTAGGATTCCATTTTCGTGTAAGGTGTCCAAAGTGCACACCTGCTTCCAATAATTCTTTTACTTCAGCTTTCTTAGCCATTATTATACTTAGTTTACGTTCTTTTGAATTAGCAATGATGAAGTGGTATTCCATCTAAGAGGAAAGCCTCCATCATTTAGATGCTAAACTAAATTTTACCTATACCTTCTTTTTCTGATGCTCAAAATTTAAGCAACAAAGCGGTTTAGATTTTTAATTGTCTCTATAACGAGAGACTTTCAATGAACTTGGGTTAAAATCCTGAATTCGTTCCAGGATTATATTATGTTTTATCGTTTAGAGAATTGGAATTTCTTCCTTGCTTTTTTCTGACCAAACTTTTTACGCTCAACCATTCTAGGATCTCTGGTAAGTAATCCTTCAGGTTTTAATAATTCTCTGTTTTCGGCTTCAATCTCACAAAGACCCCTGGACAAGGCTAGGCGTACTGCTTCTGCCTGTCCTGTAATTCCACCTCCATAAACATTAACTTTGACATCATAATTGTCTACTGTATTAGTTAAAGCAAAAGGTTGTTTTACTTTATACTGCAGTGTAGCTGTAGAGAAATAATCATCTAATGTCCTATTATTAACTGTAATGTTGCCTTTTCCTTGAGAAATATATACTCTTGCAACAGCAGTTTTTCTTCTACCTATTTTATGAATTATGTCCATCTAATTTAGGTCATTTAAGTTAATAGCCTTTGGTTTCTGTGCTTCCTGATCATGCTCAGTTCCAGCATAAACTCTTAGGTTTCTAAATAATTCTGCTCCCAACTTGTTTTTAGGAAGCATACCTTTTACTGCTTTCTCAATAATACTTGCAGGATTTTTATCTAAGAGTTCCCTGGCAGTGGTTGATCTTTGACCTCCGGGATAGCCAGTATACCTGCGGTAGGTCTTGTCTTCCCATTTATTTCCACTAAGTTGAATTTTTTCTGCGTTCACAATAACAACATTGTCCCCGCAATCAACATGAGGAGTAAAACTTGGTTTGTATTTACCTCTTAAAATTTTTGCCACTTTAGAAGCAAGTCGTCCCAATGTATGGCCTTCAGCATCAACCAATAACCACTGTTTTTCAACAGTGTTCTTATTAGCAGATTTGGTCTTGTAGCTTAATGTATCCACTACTTTTTATTTATTAATTAAACACTTCAATCCCGTTTAACGGGCTGCAAATGTACAACTATTAAGTTTAAATGCAAACCCTTATTTCTCAATTTTTTTAAAATAATTAGGTGTTCTTGAATCTGATATTTTAAGTAAGATTTTGATAGAAATGTATAAGGTTTATACAAAGACTGATAATTTATCTGTGAAATCATCTGCTAAACTAGCCATCTAAACATACTAGATAGCTATTTTTTCCGTTTTTTAACAGATAAAACATTTATAAACCCAAAAAAATGAAACGTAACTTATTAATCCTTTTTAGTGCAACAGCTCTTTTATTTTCATGCTCATCAGACAAAGATGATACAAATCAAGATAATGATATTGTTGGGTCATGGGAATTAACCGCATTGGAAATTGATGACAGTACGGCAAGTGATGATGAAAAATTTGCCCGAGATATTTTAAGCTTTTTAACTGCAATAGATTGCTCTCTTATGACGATTACTTTTAATGCCGACCAAACTGTCATTACTGAAAACTCGGGGAGCTACCTGGATATAAATGTAAATACAGGAGGGACAGGGCTTGATGTTCCGTGCCCAACTGAAAAAGATACTAGTGTAGATAGTTATATGTATGAAGGAGGAGTACTTATCTATATAGATGAGAATGAGATTGAGACTACTGTGAATATTGAAATTTCTGGAAACACTATGAGAGTAAATGCCATGGAATTAGATTTTGCTAATTTTGACGATGGAGGTGATTTGATATTTACAAAGAGGTAATAAGAAATCAGACTGGTAATTAATATTAAAAACCCTTCGTAATTTACGGAGGTTTTTTTTAGTATCAGTGTGCTTCCAGCCAATTTTCCCCCATACCCAGTTCTACATCCAGAGGTACAAGGAGTTCATAAGCGTTTTCCATTTCGGTTTTGATCATAACCTGTAGATCTTCCAGTTCTGGTTTATAAACGTCAAATACCAGTTCGTCATGAACCTGGAGAAGCATTTTGGTTTTATAATTACCTTCTTTAAGCTTTCTGTGGATATTGATCATTGCAATTTTGATAATATCGGCTGCGCTACCTTGTATGGGTGCATTAACGGCATTTCTTTCAGCAGCACCGCGAACAATGGCATTACTTCCATTAATATCTTTTAAATAACGTCTTCTGCCCAGCACCGTTTGCACATACCCATTTTCCCTGGCAAAATCTATTTGATCGCTAATATAATTTCGCAATTTTGGATATGTTTTATAGTAAGTATCAATTAATTCCTTGGCCTCTGTCCGTGATAAATCTGTTTGATTGCTCAATCCAAAAGCCGATACTCCGTATATTATGCCAAAATTCACAGTTTTGGCATTACTTCTTTGATCTCGTGTAACTTCCTCCAGCTGGACGTTAAAAACTTTAGAAGCAGTTGAAGCGTGTATATCTTCTCCATTTTTAAAGGCTTCAATCATTGTAGATTCTTTACTTAGAGATGCAATTATCCTAAGTTCTATTTGAGAATAATCAGCAGCTAAAAGGATATAATTATCATCTCTCGGAATAAATGCTTTACGTACCTGTCTGCCTCGTTCTGTGCGTATTGGTATGTTTTGAAGGTTAGGATTATTACTGCTTAATCTTCCCGTGGCAGCTACAGTTTGCATATAATCTGTATGTACTCTGCCAGTACTTTCTTCCACCTGTTCCGGCAATGCATCAATATAGGTGCTCTTTAACTTGGCCAGACCTCTATAATTCAGGACATCTTTAATAATATCGTGCCCTTTGGCAAGAGAAGAAAGCACGTCTTCCGAAGTGGAATACTGGCCTGTTTTTGTTTTTTTGGGCTTGTCAACAAGTTTTAACTTATTAAACAGAATATCACCTAATTGCTTTGGAGATGCAATATTAAATTCTTCGCCAGCTTCCTTGTAAATCTTGACTTCCAGGTTTTTTATATCATCATCTAAATCTTTTGAAAGCGAATGAAGAAATTCCTTATCAAGGTTTATTCCCTCTAATTCCATATCTGCCAAAACATTTAATAATGGAATCTCAATATTTCTGAACAGTTCTTCTGTTTTAGCTTCCATAAGTTCCTTAGCAAACTGCTTAGCTAATTGAAATGTTATATCAGCATCTTCTACGGCATATTCTGTCTGTTTATCTAAACTAACATCCCGCATACTCAATTGGTTTTTACCTTTTTTTCCAATAAGTTCTGTAATAGATACTGGCGTATAGTTTAGGTAAGTTTCTGATAACACATCCATATTATGACGCATATCGGGATTTATAAGATAATGTGCTAACATGGTATCAAATAACCTTCCCTTGACGGAAACATTGTATTTGTGAAGTACTTTTATATCATACTTTAAATTCTGACCAATTTTCTCAATGTGCTCAGCTTCGAAAAAAGGGCGGAGTTGTTCAATTAATTCCTGTGCATTTTCTCGTTCTGCCGGAAAAGGAATATAAAAACCTTTGTGGGCTTCCCAGGAAAAAGCTATTCCAACCAGTTCGGCTACAAGAGAATTTAAAGAAGTTGTTTCCGTATCAAAACATACCATAGTTTGCTTCATTAAATTTTGAAGGAATAATTGCATGCCCATCCCCGGTGAGACACTCTGATAAACATGGGCTACATCATTTATGGTTTTTCTGCTGGAAAATTCTTTTAAAGTCGCAGGAGTATCCCCATCACTTCCAAATAGTGAAAATTGACCACTTCCCGCAGCCTGCAACTCTTTTTTTGGTTTTGGCTCTTCGCTGTTGACTTTGGCATCTGCCCCATCAGTTTCCTCCGAGAAAATCCTTAAGAATTGTTCTTTAAGCCTTCTAAATTCTAATTCCTCAAATATTTTCTGTACTTCTTCACTATTGGGTTCAGATAGTTCATAATCCTTGGCGTCAAAACTAACATCGCAGGTCACACAAATTGTTGCTAATTTTCTTGAAAGTCGGCCCAACTCCGCGTTTTCTTCCACCTTCTCTTTCATTTTTCCCTTAAGTTTATCCGTATTCGCAAGTAGAGCTTCAAGAGTACCAAATTCGGCGATAAATTTTTTGGCGGTTTTATCTCCAACTCCGGGAAGTCCGGGAATATTATCACTGGCATCACCCATCATTCCCAAATAGTCAATCACTTGTTCGGGGCGTTCTACTCCAAATCGATTTTGTATTTCAGGGATCCCCCAAATTTCAATTCCATTGCCCATTCGGGAAGGGCGGTACATAAAAATATTTTCTGATACCAATTGTCCAAAATCCTTGTCGGGTGTAACCATATATACTTTGTATCCTTCTTTCTCTGCCTGTTTGGCTAATGTGCCAATAATGTCATCGGCTTCCAAACCAGATACCTCTACGCACGGAATATGCATGGCTTTAAGAATGTCCTGAATTATTGGTATAGCTACCCGTATGGCATCGGGTGTCTCTAGCCGGTTTGCCTTGTATTCTGCAAATAATTCTGTGCGCTCCGCACTGCCATCCTTATCGAAACAAACGGCAAGGTGGTCAGGTTTTTCCCGTTTTATTACGTCAAACAAGGAATTTACAAACCCCATGATTGCTGAAGTGTCCATTCCTTTAGAATTTATCCTGGGGTTTTTAATCAGGGCATAGTACCCCCTGAATATCAAAGCATATGCATCCAATAAAAAAAGTCGCTTCTGGTCTGCCATTTTTCGAGTTCTTGTAGAATTTCAAAGCTACAAAGTTTAAGTGCTTTAGTAAAGTATTTAAGTGCTTATATAACTTCTTGCCGTATTATTAATATGTCCTTTTTCGGAATAGACCCTGTAGGTGAAACCCGGCTGAATGCAAAACCCTCCGGTTTCTCCTTTTTTATTAATGGCAATAAAGCCAATTTGGAAATCCAGTTTCTCCTTGTTTTTCGCTATGATTCGTTTGACCCCTTCTTCACATGCCTGCTGAGGGGTTTTACCTTGTCTCATTAATTCGACGATAAGAAAACTCCCTACAGTGCGAACTACTTCTTCCCCAACTCCTGTGGCAGTAGCCCCACCAACTTCATTATCAATAAATAATCCGGCTCCAATAATGGGTGAATCGCCTATCCGCCCGGCCATTTTATAGGCCATTCCACTGGTTGTGCAAGCTCCTGCAATATCTCCTTTATTGTCAATAGCGAGCATCCCAATGGTATCGTGATTTTCTATGTTTATAATAGGTTGGTATTTTGAAGTTTTTTTCCATTCCGTCCATTCTTCTTTTGATTTCTCAGTAAGCAAGTTTTCTTTTTTAAAACCCTTCTCATATGCAAACATTTCGGCCCCCTTTCCTGCAAGCATTACATGAGGGGTATCTTCCATAACTTTTCTGGCAACTGAAATTGGATGGACTATATTTTGAAGATATACAACTGCACCGCAATTACTGTCTTTATCCATAATACAGGCATCCAGTGTAACATTGCCTTCCCTGTCGGGTCTGCCCCCTTTACCCACAGATTGATTCTTTATATCTGCTTCTTCCATCATTACTCCTTGTTCTACCGCATCTAAAGCACTGCCGGCTTTACTAAGAACTTTCCAGGCTTTATTTGTTGCATTGGGCACATCCCAAGTTGCAATTACAATAGGTTTAATGATTTCATTAACCGATTCATGTTTCTTATCTCTTTCACAGGCCGATAGTATGGAAGCAGAAAGGATACCGGCGGTACTTAATGAAGAATTTTTTAAAAATTTTCTACGTTTCATCTGGTAGTGTTGCTTATTTTTATAAGCTTAAATATATGAAATGATCATAGAAGTATGCGCTAATTCTTATCAATCTGCTATCAATGCAGAGGAAGCTGGAGCGGACAGGATAGAGCTTTGTACCGAATTAGCAGTGGGAGGTATAACGCCGTCCTACGGTTTGATAAAGAAGGTCTCAGAAAATCTTAGTATTCCCATTCATGTTTTGATTAGACCACGAAGTGGTGATTTTACTTACTCCAAGGATGAACTTGAGATTATGAAAACAAATATTGCACTCTGCACAGATCTTGGTGTTTCCGGAATAGTATCAGGAGTTTTATTTTCCAATGGTACTCTGGATAAGATGCGAACCGCGGAATTAATTTCTGCAGCCGGGAATTTACACTTTACTTTTCATCGGGCATTTGACTGGGTAGATGACCCTTTAAAAACATTACTGGAACTGGAAGATTTAGGGGTTGACTGTGTTTTGACATCCGGAGGAAGACAAAAGGCAGAAGAGGCAATAAACCAGCTCGTCTTGTGGAAAAAGAAAGTCGAAAAATGTATTATTATGCCCGGCGGAGGAATACGCGAACACAACGCAATGTTTTTTAAAAAGAAAGGATTTGAAGCCATACATCTTTCGGGATTAAAGTTTAGAAAAACACTTAAAAAAAAGCCTGAACCTTCCATGAATAATGCCTCTTATCTGAAAGATGATGAAATAGGCTTAACGGATCCGGAGATAGTACGTACTCTAATTCAAAGCGTTAAATAAAGGTAAAGTTGTAAAGTGATACTCTTTTAAAGAAATATATTTGTAAAAAAAGCATATGCTACGCTGGATTGTTTTTGTAATAATTTATCTTATATTGGGATTCTACACCTTACAGGCCTTGAAGACCGTAACTAGGTTTCCATGGGTTTATTTTGTATTTACAGCAATATCCTTGTTGGTACTTGGAAATTTTATTTTTCAATTTACCTGGGGCGAAGCAGGCGGAAGGGTGCTAAGCAGACCTAAAAGTTATGCCTTTGGGTTCTTAGTAGCCATCCTTACTTTCAAAATAATTACGATTATATTTCTTTTTTCTGAAGACATTTTCAGATTCATTGCCGCAGGGTATCATAAATTTTATGGCACCAACAGGGAGTTCAGCCTGCCTGAGAGAAGGAGGTTTTTAAGTTTAATTGCCATGGGTATCGCTGCAATTCCTTTTGGTTCGTTACTATACGGCATGTATAGGGGGAAATACAATTTTAAGGTATTGAAATACAAAATGGAATTTGAAGATCTGCCTCCGGCTTTTGATGGATATCAGATTACTCAAATTTCAGATATTCACAGTGGAAGTTTTGACAATAGAAAAAAAATCGAATATGCGGTTGATTTGATTAATAAGCAAATGAGTGATGTTATTTTATTTACCGGAGACATGGTAAATAATAAAGCTGAGGAAATGGAACCTTGGGCTGAATTGTTTTCAGGCCTTAGCGCTATAGATGGGAAATATTCTATTCTGGGGAACCATGATTATGGCGATTACGCGGAATGGGATACTGAGGAAGAAAAGATACAAAATTTGGATGATCTTAAATTGATGCAAAAAGAAATGGGTTTTGATCTTTTGCTGAATGAGAGTAGATATCTGGAAAAAGAGAACGATAAATTGGCCTTAATTGGAGTAGAAAATTGGGGAAGAGGAGGTTTTAGAAAGTCCGGTGACTTAAAAAAGGCAGCTTCTGAAATTAGCAAGGATGATTTTAAAATCCTTTTGAGCCATGATCCGTCTCATTGGGAGGATGTAGTTTTAAAAGATAAGTATCATTATCATCTCACGCTAAGTGGTCATACACATGGGATGCAGTTTGGGATTGAAATTCCAGGATGGGTGAAATGGAGTCCGGTTAAATGGCGTTATAAATATTGGGCAGGTATTTATGAAGAACTGGGAGAGTTCATAAATGTTAATCGTGGATTTGGATTTTTGGGCTACCCTGGCAGGGTAGGTATATGGCCGGAAATCACGGTTATTACTTTAAAAAAGAAAGAATTAACTTGAATTTAACTTTCAAGTAATGCCCAAAATTAAGGGGATACCGGATTTTTTAACATTTTTTCATACATTTGATCTGTAACCCAATGTATTTTATATGTCAAAATTCGGAGAACTTATTGATTTAAATATCCCCGTCTTGCTTGATTTCTATGCGGAATGGAACGAGCAATCTACATCTATGCATCCGGTCCTGAGGGATGTTGCAGCAGCCTTAGGAGATAAAGGAAAAGTTATAAAAATAGATGTTGACAAGAATAAAGAATTGTCAGAAGCACTGAGAATTAAAGGCCTTCCTACCCTAATGATTTACAAAAAAGGGGAAATGGTGTGGAGACAAAGTGGCGAGCAAGATGCAAATACACTTATTGGGATTCTCAATGAATACCTATAGTTTGCAAGATTGGATTTACATCCAAAACTCCCCAAATGAAAATCTAATCACTATTTGTTAACCCTGTCAAATTCTTTGCCGGAATCTTACTTATTAATCCGAAAATGAATCTTGTTCAATTTCCATAGTATCTTCCATATCCGGATTCGTTTGCTCCATTAAAGGCGGTTCCTCTAGTACCTCATCTTTATAAAAATGACTGAACCTATCGATATGCTCATTAAAAATTAAGGTTTCTTTTTCTGCCAACTCCCTGTCATTATTTTCTATGAGAATATCAATGTTTCTTCTATATGCTTCCATATCACCAATAATATCTTCGATATTATCATATTGCTCATCTAAAGGAATACTCGAATAATAATCTAATCGATCCTGATAAATATCCCTTAATTTATAGAATAAATCTCGGGCCTTCTGTGTTTCTCCTACCCTATAATAAGAATCCACATAAGGTTCCACAAAAGCATAAAAACCATAGTGTTCTAGAGGCATATTTGTCATGGCAATGTTAATCACATCTTTGGCCTTTTCAATTTTATTTTCATTGATAAGTGCTTCTGTTAATCTTGCAAGATTGCCTCTGAAAGATAAACCTTGTGTTCTGGTTTGTGGATCATGATAGATATCTGAACTTCCCGAATTACCCCAGTCCCATCCTATGACGATGTCGTACATCAGTTCTGTATCTATTCGCCCCATCTCAAAAGAACTTTGATTTTTCGTTTGGATGGGCACCAACTTATAGGCTAATCCTTCAAGCTGCAGGTACTCTTTCATCCAAATGTATTCTGCTTTGTCAAAACTACCGCCGGAAAAATAGATTGGGCGTTTCCAATCATTGTTGGCAATAATATCCAACATCATAATCCTGTTTTTCGGTAAGGCACTTTTCGGCAGGTCAATATCAATATAATCGACAATTAATGCAGAATCTTTTTCTTTAACCAGGCCACTTTCCAGTACATTTTTCTTGTTGACCGGGACTCTTATTTTGTTTGTTGGATAATATACAAGGTCTAATGTGCTCTCAGAATATTCACTTAGGTCAGCACCTTGTTTTTCCAGTATATATTTGAATTTTGTTTGAGGTTTATTGCTTCCTACCCAATTCATAAAATCTTTGATATTCCATCTTTTTTCAGCCAAACCAGGAAGACCCTGATAATAAATGACATCCCTGTTGCCATATCTATACAGATCATGTGTAAGTTGAGAGGGTATAGGCTCGCTTTTATAAGCCTTTCGTTTCATTTGATCTACATACCAATCTGTTGCAAAAAGACTAGTACAAATTATTCGTATATCGGTGCGGTATCCCTCAATTTCCTGAGCATACCAAAGTGGAAAAGTGTCATTGTCTCCAATAGTGAATAACATAGCACCTGCTTCTTCCTTGCATGAATCCAGATAAGCCTTAGCGCTTGCACGGGCTGTATATCGATTGGAACGGTCGTGATCATCCCAATTCTGAAAGGCCATTACCCCGGGGACAGTCAAAAGGCAGATCGCAAGGATAGCCGGTCCTAGCACCTTTGGATTAATGAATTTTTTAAATTCGTCATATAGACCATATACTCCTAATCCAATCCATATGGCGAAAATATAAAAAGAACCAACAAGGGAATAATCCCGTTCCCTTGGCTGAAAAATATATGGATTTGTATAGAATTGAATTGCAATTCCGGTAAAAATAAAAAATACAAAAAGAGCCCAGAATTGTTTAGGATTTTTGGTGAACTGGAAAACCAAACCTATAATTCCCAGAATTAGTGGCAAAAAGAAATAGGTATTTCTTCCTTTATTTTCCAATACATCTTTAGGAAGATTTTCCTGACTTCCCAAACGAAGACTGTCTATAAACCCAATTCCGCTTAACCATTCACCATTACCATTATATCTACCCTGCAAGTCGTTTTGTTTTCCAACAAAATTCCACATAAAATAACGCCAGTACATATAACCAAACTGAAATTGAAACATATATTTAATATTCTGCCACACACTTGGGGGTTCTACTTCCAAATATTCCCCAAATTGCCGTAAAAAACCAATATATTGCTCCTCATCTATTTCGCCATTGGCGAGGCCAGATTTAACCTGGCTAACCGCTTTGCGTAATTCTTCATTAGATGTCTTCATTCTAAAATTCAAAGGGCCGAAATATTTCATGTAGTTCTCAGCGTTCTGATCACTCCACATTCTAGGTAATAAACCTCTGTGATCTTCATTAGGGCCCTGCATTGCATTCTTGTATTTATTTACAATAATGTATTTGCCCAACTCATTATCTTTTTCATATTTGGGCTTATCGTCCTTCTCAGGACCTGCCGGTGCAAAAGTATCGGAATAATACGTGCCATAAATAGGGCTGTCTACCTGAGGGTATTGTTCCCTGTTGTAATAGGCAAGTAATGAGCGAGCATCTGAAGGATTATTTTCGTTAACTACAACATTGGCATTTGCCCTGATTGGTAACATAAGCCAGGAAGAAAATCCAAGGAATAAAAACATAGCACAGAGTACCAAAGTGTTGGCTATCCTGTAATTGTTTTTTCTGGTATAACTTAATCCATAGTAAAAGGTGCCTATAAAAACTAAGAGCATAATTGCGGTGCCCGAATTAAAGGGTAAACCAATACTATTAATAAAGAAGACTTCACTCCAGCCAAATAATTTTAAAACGTAGGTTAAGGAAAATTTATAGACCAACATTAAAATTGCAATTACACTAATATTGGCTAAAAGAAAATTCTTAACGGTAGTAGTCTTATATTTTTTAAAATAGTATAATAAACCAATAGTTGGAATTGCCAAAAAGCCCATAAATTGAATACCAAAAGTAAGACCTACAACAAAGGAAATAAGTATTAACCATCGATTACCCCTTGGATCCTCAAGATTATCTGTCCATTTTAACCCCATCCATAAAAGCAGTGCCATTATAAAACTCGCCATAGCGTATACTTCAGTTTCTACAGCATTAAACCAAAAACTATCTGAAAAAGTAAACGCTAAAGCACCAACAATACCACTGCTCAAAACCGCGATAGCATTGCTATTGGTAAACTTTTCTTTTTTGGATATTAACTTTCGTGTAATATTGGTAATGGTCCAGAACATAAACAAAATGGTGAAAGCACTGGAAACCCCAGAAACATAATTCACCATTCGAGCAATCTGGTCTGGTTCCAAAGCGAACATGGCAAAAAAGGCTCCAATCATTTGAAGCAAAGGTGCTCCGGGAGGGTGTGCCACCTGTAATTTTGCAGAAGTTGTAATGTATTCTCCTGCATCCCAAAAACTACCAGTGGGTTCAACCGTAATAGTATAAATAATAAGGGCTATAAAAAAAACGACCCATCCAAGGATGGTATCCCATTTCTCGAAATTCTTTGAAAACATGTAATATGAAGTTTACCAGTCTGGGCGAATTTACTAATTAAAATAGATATGGGCTTATAATTTTGTCAAACCTTTAACAGCGGAGAGTGGTTCTTTTTTTAGTGGATTGTATCCAAAATATTTGTGCAAATAAAAGTTTGTCTTAAATTTGCAGGCTCTTATACTCTAATGGCCTATGGTGTAATTGGCAACACAGCTGGTTTTGGTCCAGTCGTTCTAGGTTCGAGTCCTAGTAGGCCAACTAGAATTAAAAGTCTATCCCAACACTACTCAGTGTTGGGATTCTTGTTTTGGGACCTTAGTCTAACCCTTCAGGAATTTGCTGTTCATCTTCCCTTTCCAGGTCATTTTGTTTTAGCTTTATATCCGCTTCTTGTAATTCATCTAATTCTTCGTCTACAAGATCTAATATGGTACTCATTTTTTTCTTATCCTTAATCATTGCCCAGGTCATGACAAGACTTGTACCAATAATTACAAAAAGCAGAATGCCTGGTTCAAATGTAGCTACCTGTGCCTCTGAAGGAATT
>Ga0265306_10000199_pt1 | contig 26825 bp, 27 predicted proteins | sample Helome_3_FD_192493 | JGI IMG/M metagenome (GOLD analysis project Ga0265306, IMG submission 192493) | Marine sediment microbial communities from subtidal zone of North Sea - Hel_20160420 (Illumina Assembly) | ecosystem: Environmental > Aquatic > Marine > Subtidal zone > Sediment ... | reverse complement strand
CCTCGGTATCTGCCTACCTGTTGTTGCAGCAGGGTTATCGGGTAGAAGGCCTGTTCATGAAAAACTGGGAAGAAGACGATACCGAGGAATACTGTTCGGCGAGCGAAGATCTGGCGGACGCACAGCAAGTATGTGATCGTCTCGATATTCCGTTACACACGGTGAATTTCTCCGGCGAGTACTGGGACAATGTGTTCGAGTACTTTTTGCAGGAATATCGCACCGGGCGCACGCCAAACCCCGATATCATGTGTAACCGGGAAATAAAATTTAAGGCTTTTCTGGATCATGCCCAAATGCTCGGCGCAGAGCGGATTGCGACCGGTCATTACGTACGCACGCGCCGGCGTAACGGCCGGATTGAATTATTACGCGGTCTGGATGCCAACAAGGACCAGTCTTATTTTCTCTACGCGTTGAATCAGCATCAACTGGCGCACGCATTGTTCCCAATTGGGGAAATGGACAAGTCGGAGGTACGTGATATTGCCAGGCAACAGGAGTTTGTGGTCCATGCGAAAAAAGATAGCACCGGAATCTGCTTTATCGGTGAGCGCAAGTTCAAGGATTTTCTACAACGTTTTATCCCGGCTCAGCCTGGAAAAATTGTCAGCGTAGAAGGCTCCGAACTCGGTGAGCATAGTGGCCTGATGTACTACACCATCGGACAACGTCAGGGTCTTGGCATTGGTGGTACCGAAGATGGTAGCGATGAACCATGGTATGTCGTGGCAAAGGCGATGGATGAAAATCGGCTGATAGTTGCGCAGGGTCTGGATAATTCGCATCTGTATCATTCGCAATGCCGCATCACCGATCTGCACTGGATTTCGCAGTCGCTAGACAATGTGCCCTTTGCATGCAGCGCCAGAATTAGATATCGACAGCAGGATACCCGCTGTCGAATAACTGCGCTCGACCTCAGCAACGCGAACGTCGAATTCAACACGCCGCAAAGAGCTATTACCCCGGGGCAGGCACTGGTGTTGTACGCCGGGGAACAATGCCTGGGCGGTGGCACCATCGAGGTGGCTTACAACTAGCCTGCATATTGCATGAAGGCGGCGCAACGAGTGTTATAAGAAATTGATTTAATGAGGAGTAGTAAGGATTTGATATGGGTACTATTTTTTACAGTATGCGCCTGAACGACACCAGGGGGAATCTGGCTTCCAATCCAGAACGATCCCCCTTGATGCGTAGCTATAGCTATGCATCGGCGGGCGATCGTCCAGCCTTGTTCGCCAGATTTCCCCTGATGTTCGTTCCCTTCATGCAATATGCAGGCTAGTGAATAAACTTGAAAATCAAACCCTGGCGCTGGCCGGTATGTTTCAGGCTGCGGCGCTGGTCGACGAACTCGCAGTGCATGGAAATTGCGATACGCAGGTTTTCGATTGCAGCATCAATAGCCTGTTCACGATTGACGCGGCAACTGCCAGAGACGCGCTGGGCGATATCTCATGCCTGTCTCGAGGTTTCGAGGCCATGGGCGACTATCTTGGTGGCGAAAACCAGTCTCCCGGTAGAAACATCGCTTACTACCTGCTGTCGATGCTGAAGATCTCGACACAGGTATTACGTAGCCCTGATTTAGCGCAGAAATTACTCACTGGTCTGGAGCGGATTGAACACAGTACCAGCGAATTTGATATGAGTCGTGGCAGTGTGATCAACAAGATTGACGGTCTCTATCAGGACAGTATCAGTTCCCTCAATCCACGTATCCTGGTGCGTGGTGAGCAGAATTATCTGCGCAACGATGACAATGCGGCCAAAATCAGGGCCCTGTTATTTGCGGGTATACGTTGCGGTGTGCTCTGGCAACAACTGGGTGGCAGTAAATGGGTCCTGTTCTGGAGGCGAAAAAAGTATGTGGCAACCGCCCGAAAATTTCTGGCCTACAACTAAATGCCGTGCTGCGAACGTATATCGCGCAGCAATCCTCGCGAAGCGTCGTCGATCATGTCGAATACCAGATCAAACCCATCTTCACCGAAATAAGGGTCGGGGATTTCTTGCTGTTCGAAGCTGTCTGAATACTCCAGCAACAATTTTACCCCGGCGCCGCTAGCGTCGGGTTTAAGCGCAAGCATGTCCGCCAGATTGGCGCGATCCATGCCTAGCAGGTAATCAAACTCAATAAAATCATTGCTTACAAACCGGCGTGCACGCAGACCGGTTAGATCGATGCCACGGGACTTTGCTATTGCCTGTGAACGCAAATCCGGCGGGCTACCGGTGTGATAGCTATGGGTTCCGGCTGAATCCACCTGGATAGATCCTCCTAACCCCTGTTCATCGACCAGTGACTGGAATACGCCATGTGCGGTAGGTGATCGACATATGTTGCCCATGCAGACGAACAGGACTTTGACGGGTTGTTGCGGCGGCATGTTTATTATCCGTTTTGAAACTGTTTGATGAAATGTTAATCCCGATAGTAAAACTATTTGATATAATGCGAGGCATTGAAACCGGGGACTAGACGGCGATGATTATAATACCAGAGATTCAAATTCAGGATAGCAAGGTAATAACCCGCGCCGCCATCGAAGGCGACGACATCACCCACGATATAACGCCACGCCAGGCGGTAAAGGATTTTGTTGCCGATGGCGCTCAAATGCTGCAGATCGTCGATATAGATGCTGCCAGATCGAAGTCCGCTAACAACGAGGCACTGATCAAGGAATTGCTCAATGAAACCGATATTCCGATTCAGGTCGCCGGTGGTATCCGTACCCTGAGCCAGATCAATGACTGGTTTGAAGCGGGTGCGGCGCGCGTTGTATTAGGTACGGTCGCAATCACCGATTCACCATTGGTTATTGAAGCAGCGAGTCGGCATCCGGGTGGAATCATCGTTCACCTCGCCACGCGCAACGGTTACGTAATGATCGACGGCTGGAAGACACAAACCGCTTTCATGCCCCAGGATTTGATCCGTGACCTGCAGATGACCGGAATCGCCGGCGTGATACACAAGGGAACCGAACGCCTCGATTCCGAGTTTGATGAAGCCCTGGCCCTGACCGAACAGTTGAGCCACGATGTTTCAATTCCGGTCTACTCCAGCGGCACCGTGCGCACACTCGATGATATCGCTCGGCAGCGCTATCTACCTAATATCAATGGTGTGATTATCAGCCATGCCCTGATGAGCGGTGATATCGCTTTGAAAGACGCGCTGCAGGTGGCAGCCGAGAAGGAGACCAACCTCGAGCCCGAATCGATTACGCATAATGTCAACATGGGGATTCATCATGGCGTGAGGGCCTATCTCGCAGCCTATAACAGTTCCCAGGCGGCAAGAGTATGGAATCTCGCGTTACGCGATATGGTGACCGAGGATAACCCCTACATGGAGATATTAATTCCACAAGTTGACCTTGAACTGGATACCGCAACCATGTCGCAACGCGAGTTACAGGCCTGCTACGAAGACGAACTCGATAAGGCGGATATCGTGATCGTAATCCTGGAAGGTGTGGAAGCGGAAGCCTGGACCGGCTTCGAATGCGGTTACGCGCGGGCCCGTGGCAAGTATATCTACGGAATAACCTCGGACGAGGCGGTCAAAGGACTTAGCCAGCAACGTTTCGAAGCGATGTGCGACGAGTTAATCCATTTTTCCCCGGGTGATGAGATCACCAAGACTCATGCAGAGATTTCGCACGCCCTGGCGACCCGGGTGATGGTGCAAAACCAGTAACGCTGTCTGTTGCCCGGGCCAGTTATTAACCGTCAGGATTAATACACTTGTAAACCACAAAGGTTTGTTGTCCTGCTTCCAACACGGTGAGCGGAACAATTGTGTCGCCTCCCATACGAGCCGCACCATTACGCGCGATAATACGTAATTCTTTGGCTATCGTATCGTCTGGCCTCTCGACACCGACTACTGAGTCGGTTACCGAGGTATTGGTCTTGCCAAGCTCTCGACAACTGCTGACTTCGCTCGGATCAAGGATGCGAACTTTTTCGCCCTCGGCTGTCAGGCTGAGACTGGAGCAGGCGCTTAACAGAATAGTTGCGGCAATGATGCTGATATTTGTTTTCATGTGTATTGTCTACTGGTTTTGGATCAGGTGCTGGAAGCCTGGAATATGCTTTCGATAGAAGCATCCAGGACGCTATTAAATTCATCGTCACTTTGCTGCGCGCTCAGACCTTCGCTGAGAGCACGCGAAAAACTAGCAACCATGCCGTTCTGTTTGCTAAGCCTCAGGTTTGCTTCCTGCCGGGAGTAACCGCCGGAAAGCGCAACAACCTTTAGTACATTGGGATGCTGGATGCAGCTAGTGTAAAAATTATCCTGTTCGGGCAAGGTCAATTTAAGCATCACCAGTTGCCCTTCTTCGAGCCGGTCGAGATGCTTTAGCAATGATGTCTTGAGCAATTCTTCTGCCTCGGCTTTCTGCGGACTGTTGATATCGACTTCGGGCTCGATAATCGGAACCAGTCCAGCCTCGATTATCTGACGACCAATTTCGAATTGCTGGCTGACTACCGCAGTGACACCATCGGCATTAGCGGTCTTGATAACCGAGCGCATCTTGGTGCCGAATACATTCTTTTGTTTCGCCTTTTGTAACAGCTCATCCAGTCCGGGCATGGGTTTCATGAGCTGTGCGCCATTACTCTCATCGTCGAGTCCCTTGTCGACCTTGAGAAATGGAACCACGTGCTTCACGTTCCACAGGTAGTCGGCGGTCCCCTGCCCTTCGACTTCGCGGTCCATGGTATTCTCGAACAGGATTGCTCCCATAATTCGACTGCCTGCAAAGGCCGGGCTGGTTACAATTCTGCTGCGCATGGCATGTACAACTTCGAACATTTCATCGTCGTTGCTATAGGCGTCCGCCTCGATGCCATAATTTGCCAGGGCCTTGGGCGTACTGCCTCCACTTTGGTCCAGGGCGGCAATGAAGCCAGTTTCATTTTTGATCTTATCGAGTTGCTGATTAAAATTGGTCACGGTTTTGAGTACTTTCCAGTTTAGATGGACAAATAGCACCTGTGGTCAGGTTTCAGTGAAGTATAAACACTGTGATTTTTTAATACAATTGACTTAGCAACTCTACCGACCTAACGCGAACTTGCCGGAGGCATGGCAACATAACCGGGCAAGCTTTTCATCCTGGCAATCCAGCCATTAATCGACGGGTAAGCAGATAAATCAAATCCACCCTCGTGGGCGACATGGGTGTAGGCGAATAGTGAAACATCGGCGATGCTGCAGCGCTCACCAACCAGGAAATGGCGATCGCCCAGATGTGCTTCCATTAGATCCAGCGCACGATAACCACCTTTGAGCCTGGTTTCGTAGTCGTTTATTCTACTATCGGGCAGGCCCTCGTAAACTTTGATGAAACGCGCTACTGCAAGCGTCGGTTCGTGGCTGTATTGTTCGAAGTATTGCCACTCGAGTACACGGGTTTGCGATAGTGGGTCTGGCGGCCAATAGTCGCTGCCCTGCGCGAGATAGAAGAGGATGGCGTTGGACTCAGTCAGAACGGTGTTATCGTCAGTTACGCATACCGGAATCTGGCCGTTGGGATTTAACGCGAGAAAGCTGTCGCTGCGGGTTTCACCGCGGAGTATATCGATCGGGATCCAGTCGTGTTGCAGCGCGAGCAGCGCGCACATGAGTTTCAGCTTGTAACAATTGCCGGAATAGATATCGCCGTATATTTTCATACAGCCGAATATACTATTTAGTAAATCGTTTTGACATCACCCATACGGCTGGACATCAAGGTGGGTCTGCCCAACGATTTATCAAAAACCGTCGAATAAGCGAGTACCGCCTGAACATAGTTACGCGTTTCCTTGTAGGGCACGGTTTCTACCCACAAGTCGGCCGACATGGTTGAATTCTTCGGTAGCCATCGTTTTACGTTACCGGGGCCGGCATTATAAGCCGCCGCCGCCAGCGCGACGTTATTGTCAAATCGGTTCATCACCGTTCTCAGATAGTGAGTGCCCAAACGAATGTTATTCTCGACGCGTAAAATATCCGACTTGCGCGGACGTTTCATTCCCAGTGACTTTGCCACCCGGCGCGCAGTGCTCGGCATAAGTTGCATCAGTCCCAGTGCCCCGACGCTGGAGCGCGCCAATGGATCGAACAAGCTTTCGCGGCGCATGACACCATAGATAATTGATGGATCGAGTTCCCGGTCCTCGGCATGTTGCATCACCTGCTGCTTGTAAGGCATTGGGAAGCGCAGGCTGTAATCGCTGCGGTGTGGTGTCTTGGCGACAGTTCGAATTGCGCTGTCATGCCATTGCCATTTCGACGCCAGCGTGGCGGCCTGTTTTATCTGGTCCTGATCAAGATAGCGCAAGGCCTGAAACCATTCACGTTTGGCGTCGATCAGGCGATCCAGGTAATAAAGTTCCCGCGCGCGCAACATGTGGGGGTTAGCTGACAGGAAGCTGTCTTCATCAACTTCGGCACTAGCTGCATTTTCCTGCTCTATACGATAATCACGCTTTAGTTTATCGGCGGCGAGAAAGCCGTAGTAACTGCTTTTGTCGGATATTTGTTCGAGCAAGCTTAGCGAATCGGCCAGCTGGCCCTCGGCTTCCATCGAACGGGACAACCAGTACTGCCATTCGTTTTCCTGATGCAGGTGGGCCGGCATCAGGTTGATCGTCTTCATTAGTCCTGACCAGTCACGATTGCGTAACTGAATTCGTGCTAACCACAGATGCGCCTGGTCATTCATAATCGAAGGATCGAGACTGGATAGCAGGGCACGGGCATCGGGTTCATGTTGAATTGCTGCAGAAAGAGCGATTCGCCTCTGGCTTTGATCTATTTGTTCCTGGGTAAAAGCAAAATCGTCACGGATCAGGTTCCAGTGTTCGAGTGCCTTGAGGCTGTCTTTCCGTGCCAGGCGATCGATCGCATGAACAATAATGGCACGGTTAAAATGGTTATCCTCGGCTTCAGACAATTGCCTGAGCGAACGCTCGGGTCGTCTGTGCGCCCGGTACCAGGTTTCCACCGTGGCTCGAGCTTGCTGGTCGAGTTTTTTACTGAGATAGCGTGCCAGGTTGGGTCGACGCGCCTTGAACGCTTTTTCTATACGTAGCCATATGGCTTGTTCCGCCTGTTCATTACTCTTCAGAAAATGGGCGAATGCCGGATCACATTGGGAAGGTTGTGAATAGCCACGCGCCCATACCCTGGCAATTTCGTCATTCAGTCCCTCAAGCTGATTCAGCTTTAATCGGGCCTGAAAAGCGAGGCATTTCAGTCGCGTATTCTCGCGGCCGTCAAAAAATTTCAGATAATTTTCCCAGTCTCCGCGTCGCGCGAGAACGTTTAACCATTTACCGCGAGCATGGTAAGCAAACGGAAAATCAGCAAATTGCTGTAAAAATTCCTCAACCTGCTGTGGTTTGGCTTTGCTGACTCTACGGCTGAAAGCATCGTATTCCAGGTAGGGCTTTGCCGGGTAATCATCGAGTTGTTTAAGCAGCCGGTTAAAGCGGGTGATTTTATTACCTTCAAGCGCGCGCGACGCGTCATGAAATAATTGACGTTGCTGTTCGATACTGGCCTGAAGTTGTGGACTGATCAGTCCTGCGATAAGCAAAATGATCATCCCGATGCTTCGGTGGCCATTTACAGAACTGAACTTCACGGATAGCGCTGCCAAGAGAAATCCTTATATTTCATAAATTTAGTGAGAAGTCTAGAAGTAAAATATTAATTACACAAGCGAATCATTTGGTATTTTCCGGGTGATTCTGAACAAGGTTAGCCGGATTAAGCAATTCCTTGAGTCTGGCTTCACTAATATTGGTCATTTCCAGGGCTACTTCAAGTATAGGACGTTTCTGGAGTAGCGCCGCTTTCGCTACTTCAGCCGCCTGTTGGTAGCCGATAACGGGGTTCAATGCGGTTACCAGCATCGGGTTAAATGCCAGGTTTTGCGCCATAGCATCACTATTCACTACAAAGGTATCGATGACCCTGGCCAGGTGCAGGTTCGCATTGCTTAAAATTTCGATACTTTGCAGCAGGTTATAGGCAATCACCGGCAACATGACATTTAACTGAAAATTTCCCGATTGCGCCGCCAGCGAAATGGTAGTGTCGTTGCCGATCACCTGCGCGGCTACCATCAATACGGCTTCGGGTATCACCGGATTGACCTTGGCCGGCATTATCGAACTGCCCGGCTGTAAAGCCTCGAGCTGGATTTCCCCCAAACCCGTCAGCGGGCCAGAATTCATCCAGCGCAGGTCGTTAGATATCTTGGTCAGCGAAGTAGCCAGTACTCGCAGCTGGCCGCTCAGTTCGAGCGTGGTGTTTTGTGCGCTCAAACCCTCAAACAAATTCTCCATTGGCATGAAGCGAATGCCGCTTGCGGCCTGCAGTTTGTCGCAAACACGCAGGCCGAAATCGGACGATGTGTTGACCCCGGTGCCGACCGCGGTACCGCCAATGGCGAGTTGTTGCAGTCGAGTCAAGGTGGTTTGTATGCGGTAACGGTCATTTTTTAGCTGTGATGACCAGGCGGAAATTTCCTGTCCCAGCGAAATGGGCATCGCATCCATCAGGTGCGTACGCCCGGTTTTAATGGTTTGCTGATGTTGTTGCATCCGTTCGATCAGCGCGGCTTCAAGGATTTGTATGGCGGGCAACAACTGTTCGTGGATCCTCCGGGCGGCAGCAAGATGAATGGCCGATGGGAAAACATCGTTGGAACTTTGCCCCATGTTGACGTGATCGTTGGGATGAACACTGAGCCCGTCATTTGATGCCAGGGTGGCGATGACTTCGTTAACGTTCATGTTGCTACTGGTTCCGGATCCAGTCTGGAACACGTCAACTGAAAACTGGTCGCTGTACTGACCCGAGATAATCGACTCGGCCGCCTTTGCAATCGCTTGCTGGCGTGGCTGATCAAGTTTATTCAATTCGTAATTGGTTTCGGCGCAAGCTTTCTTGATCGACGCGAGGGCATGTATTACGGCATCAGGCAGGCGTAGATCGCTGATTTTGAAATTATCGAGGGCGCGTTGTGTTTGCGCCTGGTAGAGCGCACCGGCCGGAATCTCTACGCTACCCATGCTATCGCTAACCCTGATTTTCTTTTTGCTCATGCTGCGCTGCTGAAAGCTTTAGTATCCGCGGATTGTAACACTCAAGTCACAAATACATGCGTTCCCGGGGAGATAAAATTGATCCTTATTATGTGCAACCGATGCCACAAAAACGCATGAACTGGTCTACAATTTGACGAATGCTGATTCAGCAGCCAGACTAACTGATATCCGGTAACCGAGGTGATTGCAATGGGCGATGAAGATACAGTGGTATTAACCCCTGAAGAAAAAGATAAAATTTTAAAGGAAGTCCCCGAGGACGAACAGAAGGATGACGAAGAAGAGGAAAGCTAGACCCTGATAGCTTTCTTATGTGGGTAAACAGCGGATTGCTTTAGCGGTTCCGAGGTATTCCTTGATCGCCAATTGCTGCGTCTGCAGCACATACAATCCCGTAGCACCAACGCTGGCTGCCTGCTGACGCATTCCCCGCACCATCGATTCGAGTGAGAAGTAGCCCCCGTTCATGCTGATATGCGCAATGGTTTCAAAGTTGCAGGCTGGCCGATCGATAAAATAGACGACCACATCCTCACTCTTGATACTTGCACCTGGCTGACCGACCACCAGGTTAGACTCGACGCAAGCCAACAATGAGCAGCTCGAGAGCAGTATTGCCATGATCAGGGAATTTTTCATATTAACCTCCACGCTCTGTATCGGCTATCGCAATAAAATCTTAACCGGGTTGACGCGCGACGATTTCAATTAACGAAGTGCATAGCTGCTTCAGTTCCTGGGCTGAAATGATGTATGCCGGCATCAGGTAAACCAGCTTGCCAAACGGGCGTACCCAAATTCCGGCGTCGACAAACTGGCGCATTATCGACGCCATCTCGACCGCTTGCTTCATTTCTATGACACCGATAGCGCCGAGGCATCGAACCTCGGCTACCTGGGGCAGTTCCGCGCAGGGGGACAACAATTGTTTCAATTGTAGTTCGATCTGGCCGATGCGCTGCTGCCAGTCTGATTCGATCAGCAGTTCTATACTCGCAACGGCTACCGCACAGGCCAATGGATTGGCCATAAACGTGGGTCCATGCATAAAAACGCCGGGATTACCCTGGTCGATCGTGTTACTGATTTCGGCTGTGGTCAGGGTGGCAGCCAGGCTCATATATCCCCCGGTCAGGGCCTTGCCGACACACATAATGTCGGGTGATATGGCTGCATGCTCGCAGGCAAACAACTTACCGCTACGACCAAACCCGGTCGCAATTTCGTCGGCAATCAGCAATACCTGGTAACGATCGCAAAGTTCGCGTGCACGCACGAGAAAGTCTGCCGCGTAAAAATGCATGCCACCGGCTCCCTGAACCACCGGTTCCAGAATCAACGCGGCGATCTGCTTATGATTTGCCTGCAGTAACTGTTCGAGCGGTTGCATGTCACTATCTTCACAGACTTCACCAAATCGACGGCGAGGGCGTTCGACATAAAATTGCTGACTAAGTACGGAATTAAACAGGCTGTGCATGCCGGTTACAGGATCGCATACTGACATCGCGCCTAGAGTGTCTCCGTGATAACCGTTACGTAATGTCGCAAAACGCTGTTTACCCGTTTCCCCTCTTGCGTTCCAGTATTGAATCGCCATTTTTAGCGCGACTTCCACAGCGACCGATCCCGAATCGGAAATGAATACCGATTGCAGCCCTTGCGGCGTCAGTGCTACCAGTTTCTCAACTAGTCGAATCGCCGGTTCATGGGTGAGTCCACCAAACATGACATGCGCCATGCGCTGCAATTGCTGTTCAATCGCATTGTTTAGACGCGGATGATTGTAGCCATGAATCGTGCACCACCAGGACGACATGCCATCGATTAGCCTGTTGCCGTCCGATAGATTCAGGTATACCCCGGCCGCCGAATCGACATGAAATACGGGTAAATCGCTATGCATGGCGCTATAGGGATGCCAGATGTGTGCCTGGTCGAGCGCAATTTGAGCTTCAAGGGATAAATGCGTCATGGTGTTGTATTTAAGGAAAAATCCGGATTTTGGTCCATACTTAACGAAACATACTGGAATGTTGCCAATTCAAGTTAACTTTACAGTCATCGCGGCCTGTTGATAACAATAAAATCCTGAGTATTGCATTGTGCGAGAGGCTATCCGGGACCGAGCGACGATGGCATCTGCGAGTATATGGAATACGGGGGTAAAAAGTATCGTGCAATTTAGAAATCTCACCGCTTTTTGCATTTTGTCGCTGGCTACGCTCGCCGGCAGCGTGCAGGCGCGTGATATTTCAATGCTAACCGTTGAATGGGCGCCTCATTACGGATCTGAACTCCCCGAGCAAGGCTTGACCACCGCCATCGTCAAGGCCGCATTCAAGGCCGAGGGCCACAACTCCGCGGTAGATTTTATTCCCTGGGCGCGTGCCCTGAAGGAAGTTGAGGTGGGTAATTCGGACGTGGTAATGGGCGCCTATCGCAATAATGAGCGCGAGCAATCGTATATTTTCAGCGATGCGATTTATTTTCTACAGCTGGGTTTGATAGCACGGCCCGGATTGGGGGTGTCGGAATACAAAACCCTGCGTGATCTGACTCCATACAGCATCGGTATATCACGAGGATTTGCAAATAGTGAGGAGTTTGATGCCGCCAGCTATCTCGACAAGCATGTTGCCACCTTCCCCAATTTGAATATTCGCAAGCTGTTCAGAGGTCGGATCGACATGGCGATAATGAATTTTGATTTGTTCAGGTATGAGGCCAGAAAAGAAGGGTTCTGTATTAGCGATGTTGAATTCATGGAGCCACCACTGGAAACCCAGGGCTTATACCTGATGGCGTCACGTCAGATATCCGACGGCGAAAAAATAATAGGGGACTTTAACCGGGGCCTGGACAAGATCCGCAAGAATGGTGAATTCGATCGCATTGTCGGTCGTTTCCGCAAGTAAATCTGTTCGCGATGCATAGACCGGGATTATCTAGATGAGCAAAAGTATTATCCGTTGGTACAGTACGATTCGCATCAAGGTAGTTAGCGTAATAATCATATCCTGTACGTTGGTGCTCGGTAGTTTGAGCGCCTACAAGGTCATTAATGAACAAAAGCAGCTGACTGCGGATCTGCAAAAACTGGCCGGGATCACTTCCCAACGCCTGTCAAAACACTTGATCGGCCCCATGTGGGATCTTGACAAAGACCTGGTCGACGCTACGCTTGAAGCAGAAATGCTGGAAGACAATGTGCAGGCGATCGTAGTCTGGGACGAAGGCGCCAAATCCGTCTTCGCGGCGCGTGAACGCGATGCAAATGGCATCCTGGTAGATTCGAATGGGGCCATTGCTGGTGATTTGATCAAGTCGGTAAGCGAGGTCAACAATGGCACCAGGGTGATCGGTGAAGTGGCGGTCTTCGTCTCGAGGAGGCAGTTGAGCCAGCAGTTAACCGCATCTACCCTCGCCAATCTCGTTACCCTGCTGGCCCTGGTAACGGTCATGGCAATCGTGATGACGATAGTAATGAATCAAATCATTATCGGACCGATTACACGGCTCGCCAAGCATGCCGAGGATATCAGTCGTGGTAATTTGAAACAAAAAATCCGGCCGGAATCGCATGATGAAATCGGCCAACTGGCGGAAGCGTTTTATCGTATGCAGACCAGCTTGCGGGTCGCTTTTAAACGAATTTATGCCAAGTCGAAATCAACTTGACTATTGCAATGGCCGAATACATTTAAACTTATGAAAACCAGGAGTAGCAGTGAGTAACTGGATTCTATACGACGACTTCGTCGATCTGGTGAGAAATCTCCATGACAATGCCTACAGTGGTTTAATTACCGGGGTGAGTGCTGACAATCATTCGTTTCAAATCGGATTTGATCAGGGTGCAATCATCCTGCTTACCTATCGCATCAGGAAAGGTCTGGCAGCACTGCAATTGATAACCCGGATCGAACGCGCCAGGATTACCGAACACCCCAATAGCGATATTCACGAAGCCGCAGGTGAAGACCTCGATACCCAGGAGGTGCTGACACAGCTGATTGCAAATACGCTCGACGAAACAACTACGATAATTACCAGCATCACTGATGTGCCACGGCGAGCATAGATCGGTGGGTCTTCAGATCCGGGTTCAGTGGATGCAAAATTGAAGCGGCTTATACAACCCGCTGCGGTTCATCATTTTGGGCCAATCGGGGCAATGGTTTGTGATGAGCATCTTGACGATCCACGGGGTGACGTCCGGGCAATCGTGTTCGGCATCGCTCAGAATGTGGGTGCCAGTGAGTCTGATACCGAGCCTTTCCTGCAAACAGTTTCAAGCGGTTAAACCTTCTGTCGCACGGGCTTCCATCCCTGTTCGTACTGCCTCACCGCCGCAACAAACAATTCTGAGCCAAGTACCGCGCAGCGATGCTCCAGAGAGGAGCGGTCTGCAGGTCTGTCAAGATCGCGTAATTCAGCCTGGGCTATAATATCGCCCTGATCGAAATGCTGGTTCAGCAAATGCAGGCTCACTCCGAACCTGCATTGCCGGCAGTCGAGTTGTTGCTCAACTGGATCGGGCCCGCGAAATTCGGGCAGCAGTGAGGGATGCATATTGAGCGCCCCCTTACACGCGCTATCAATGAGTATGCTATCGATCAGATATGGCCAGCAGGCGACCAGCAGAAAATCGATTGCATGCTGTTCGATCAGACTGGCACAACTGGCCTGTTGCGAGGTCGGAGCATACGCAATCTCGATGTCTTGCGCCTGCTGTAGCAAACGTCGTTGTGGTGCAGTTGATAGAATTTCCCTGTCTGCAGCCGGTAATCTTTGTGCGGGTGGATACTCCGGCAGGATCAACAATTCGGGCAGATAGTGTTGTTGCTGCAGTGCCCGTAGTACCTCGCAGGAAAAATTGGCGCCGCTGGCGAGTAACGCATAGCTGGCCTCTGGAATGTCGTTCTCAGGGGTCATCGTCGCAGGGTTGCAGCTCGATGACGCCTTTTTCAGACAGGGTGTCGAGAAAGCCAAACTGACGCATATCCCTGATTCGTTGCGGATAAAGCACACCATCCAGGTGATCGCATTCATGTTGTACGACCCGTGCATGAAAGCCGGAAACCTCACGTTCGATTTCCTGGCCGTACTGATCGAATCCCCGGTAGTGAATAGCACGATAACGCGGCACGACGCCACGCATGCCGGGAACGCTTAAACAGCCCTCCCAGCCCTCTTCCTGAGCTTCATCCAGCGCCGTGATCACCGGGTTAATCAGCACTGTTTGCGGAATTGGCGGCGCATCGGCATAGCGGGAATTGGTCTGGTAGCCAAAAATGACTACACGCTGCATTACACCGATTTGCGGGGCCGCGAGCCCGGCCCCGTTTTCGGCAGCCATGGTGTCCCACATATCGGTCAACAGCGCTTCCAGGGTTGCAGCGTCGATAAAATCGACCTCGGCGGAAACCTCCAGTAAACATGGATCTCCCATTTTCAATACGGTTCTGATTGTCACGCTTATTGCCTGTCTAGATGAGCCAGATTGATTGTGCCAGATATCGGTGATATAACAAATTGCTTAACGTCGAGGATTACCCATGGCAGAGACTCCCCCCATCGAACCGGTTAGCGGTACCGTCGTACCAAGGTATGCGGGGCCATCGACATTTTGCCGGCTGCCGGAACTGCGCGACGTCGCCTACTGTGATGTTGCAATCCTTGGCATTCCATTTGACGCGGGTACCAGCTATCGGCCCGGCGCTCGTTTTGGCCCACAGGCAATTCGCCAGGCCTCGCGGCATTTGCGCACCAATTTTCATCCAGCTTACGATACCGAACCGTTCAAGACCATCCAGGTCGCCGACGCCGGTGACGTGGCCTGCAATCCCTACAACATTGAAGAAGCGATCGCACAGATCGAAGTGACCGCTGATGAGTTGTATAAAAAGGCGCCGGCAATCATCAGTCTTGGCGGTGATCACACTATCGCGGTGCCGTTGTTGCGTTCGGTGAACAAGGTTGCGGGCCAGGTAGCACTGGTCCATTTCGACGCCCACCTCGATACCTGGGATACTTATTTTGGCGCGCCTTACACACACGGTACGCCGTTTCGGCGTGCCGCCGAAGAAAATTTATTTAACGATGACGCTTCCATGCATGTCGGTATTCGCGGCCCGTTGTATAGCCCTGACGATCTGGCAAACGATGCCGAACTTGGCTTCAAGGTGGTGCATTGTGACGAACTGGAGGCGCACGGCGTTGACCACGTTGTCAAACGCATTCGGAATCGGGTTGGCGATAATCCGTTGTACCTGTCGATCGATATCGATGTGCTCGATCCGTCGCACGCGCCGGGAACCGGAACTCCCGAGATTGCGGGCATCACCAGCCGTGAACTGGTCGGTATATTGCGCGGCCTGCAGGGTATGAACCTGGTCGCTGGCGATGTGGTCGAAGTTGCACCGGCCTATGATCATGCTGAAATTACTTCACTGGCGGCTGCGACCATAGCGTTTGAAATGGTGAACCTGATCGCCTGTCGGGGTTAAGGCCCGAGTTCAGACTATTTTTGCTTCCTGCCGAATTGTGTGCTGCACGAACCAGGCTACCGAGACCAGTAGCATGCTGCCACCGACCAGGGTGTTCAGCGAAGGTGATTCGTTGATCACCAGCCAGACCCACAGTGGACCGAGTATGCTTTCCAGCAGGTAGACCAGTTGTACCTCGGCTGAATTGGCGTATCTCGGTGCTATCGTCAGCACGATAAACGCGAATGGCACGAGGATGAATCCAATGACCCCGACATACAGCAGTTGCGTTGAAGATATCGCCAGGTCCGGTGAGCGGCTGAGCGCGTAACAAGCGGTAAAAAAACTGCCGATGATGACCGACGGCACCAGGTCGATATGCTTTTTGTAACGCACCAGCACCGCGCTGCAAGCAGTAAAGATTGCGCAGCACAGCGCTAGCAAATCGCCAGTGAGGCCATCGCTGCCGTAGCTGCCCCAGCCGATGATGAATATGCTTAGCAACGATAAGGCGATAATCAGCCAGGTACCTGGCCGTTGATTTTCGCGCAGTATTAGCAACGATAAAATTGCTGCAAAAACGGGCGCAGAGGATAAAAACAACAGCGTGTTTGCGACCGAGGTTCTTTGAATCGCGCTGATGAAAGTGATGTTGACGGCGCAAAAAAAGACTCCGTTGAGAATTCCTGCCCAGCCAATTCGCAGCAGCGCAGTCAAGAAATCCGCGCGATAGTAGATTAAAAGGATCAGGCTGATCGCGACTACCGGGAACAGACCGCGATAAAATAACAGCGTATAGTCGTCCAGCCCGGCTAGTCGAATCAACAAGCTGTCGGGGCTTAGTACCAGCACGCCCCCGATCGACATCACGATGCCTTTGCCGCGATCACTGAGTCGAATAATATGGGAGGATTTGCTCATTCTAGGGTGTTCCTGTGCCAGGGCGCATGATAATGTCACCCATCAATTTAATCAGTAAAAATCGCTAAACGGAGAATTTTCGTGCCACTAACAGCAGCCGCCAGGCGTCAACTGGCGCACACCCGGGTCGTGACCTGTCATGGCTATCAGCGTGATGACGAGTTGTGGGATATTGAAGGACGAATCGTCGATACCAAACCCTATCGCTTCAGGAATCGCGATCGTGGAGGCTGGATCGAGGCTGACGAAGCCTTGCATGACATGTCGATTCGACTGACCATCAATCTCGAGCTTGAAGTGATTGACGCCGATGCAGTCATCGACCACTCACCCTACAATTACTGCAAGAACGTGGCTGCCGTGGCGCGTAATTTAATCGGTCTCAGGATCGCCCCGGGCTGGACGCGGAAATCAAAAGCTGCGATGGGTAGCAATAGAGGCTGCACCCACTTGACCGAGCTGCTCGGCCCGGTCGCAACCACTGCCATTCAGACCATCGCCAGCGAAAAAATAAAACGCAGCCAGGATAAGCCCTCTGCTAACTCGAATGCGTTTCTGGACAGCTGTCATACTTATGCCGCCGATAGCCCGGTGGTAAAGCTGCATTGGCCTGATCACTATAAAGGCTGAATCTGATCGAAACGGGCCCCGCGTAGGAAAATTCCTACAACTGCGCCGGTACCACGCCATATTTTTCGCCTGCCGGATTTGCTATTCTTTGTTGCAGCAATAATCACATGGAAGTTTCATGGACGAGGAATTCAATACCGGGGTGGCTATTGAAACCACCCGCCTGCTTGCGCAACTCGATGATGCGATCGATCAATCCAGTGTCATGCGTGAAATCGTCGATAAATGCCAACGTTTACATAGTCTCGAGAGTATTACCGGGCCATCGGAAAAAACCCGGGCTCTGCGCGGGGAGATCGAATCAATGAAACGCGCGCTCAGATTTGATCGCTAGCAGATCGACTGCGAACGGACGCAAATCATTCCCCGACCTGGTATCGCCAGAACAAAGTCGTAGTGCCTCGATCTGGCTAGATAGCCAAATTGGTATACTTCGTACTTCTATGCAACATAAAAGAGGTGTTTCGATGTTGGCAGTAATTTTCGAATTCGAACCAGCGGCTGACAGAAGGCAGGATTATCTGCAGTTCGCCGCGGATCTCGGCCAGGAACTGGACGCTATCGATGGCTTTATTTCGATCGAACGATTCGAAAGCCTGAGCCAGCCTGGCAAGCTGCTATCGATCTCCTTCTGGCGTGACGAGACCGCAATTAGCAACTGGCGCAACCTCGAAAAGCACCGCGCAGCCCAGCGTGCCAGCCGGGATGGCATTATGGCTGATTATCGACTTCGGGTCGCCAATGTCATCAGGGATTACGATATGCAGGATCGCACTGCAGCTCCCGATGACAGCAAAAACTTTCACCAGTGAACGAGGAGCTCGATCACAAAGAGTCAGTGTGGATCGATGCCCGGCAAGGATTTAGCTGTGCTGTCATGAGGTCCCGCAAGGTGCTGGAATTAGTGGTCTGACGGTCTTGGCAAGATCATTTCTCTGTCATGTTTATGACCTGAGGGTTTTCCGGTAATGATTTGGCATGGGTTCTCGACTGGCACTGGGATAAATAAAAGCGCGCAGCGCCATCATGCGGAAAGTCTTTTAATATTGATTTAAATTCCTTCGAAGCCATTTTCCATTTTGCGCGCATGAATAAATCGAACCCGGTAGCAAATCGTTCGCAAAGCTCGCTTTGTTTTGCCGTTGCTTCGCTCGATAAGCTCAGTATTTCAACGATAGACAGGGGTTCCGTTTTGCCGACAAAAACAAAATCTCCCACGGGCCGGGTCAGTAAATTATCGATGTTTTCGATTAAAGATTCGGTGGCAAGAATCTGGGTACCGATATAATTATTTAATCCTTCAATGCGTGACGCCGTATTGGCACAGTCGCCAACAATACTGTAAACGAAATGGCCGCCGCCACCGGAATGCCCGACATAAACTTCACCCGTTTCCATACCGATACGTAAAGATGCGTCAAAGGCATCATGCCGGGCCTTGAAGTCTTCGATTGCATCAGCAGCCCGTAAAGACGCGAGAACTGGTTGCTTGCGTATCTCCACATCAGTTTCCTGTCCTGTCCAGGCACACATGATGGCATCGGCACGGAATTCGGTTACGGTAACATCGTGATTGCGCAGGGGCTCGGAAAGCGTGTCGAAATAATCATTTAAGAATTCCGCCAGTTCACCGGGATCCATACTTTCGGCAATCGTCGAGAAACCCTGCATATCGGTCGCCAGACAGGTGCTGAAGGTAACCTGGTCTATATTGTCAGGCTTCAGATCCTCACTGATCAGGGCTTTTGATATCTCCTCCGGTACATACAGGCGAATCGCTTCGCTGATGTGTTGTACTTTATGGTGTTCCTTTAAATACTGTGCCAACAGACCGAGAAACAGGGCCAGGGGAAATTGCACCAGGACCGGGGTCGCCAGGGGTAACCACAGGAAGCTGCCATGGAAAACAAACTGTGCATAAAACACGTACCCGGCAACAATGATAATGGATGCCGGGACACCCATAATGGCCGGTGTAAAGTAGACCAGTAACGTAATAGCGAGACCAAAAGCAAGCAGGATGATCAACGTTGTCCAGGCATCGGGGATTCGCAGGGACTGGTCATGCAGCAGGTTACCAAAAGCGGTCGCTGCAATTTCAACCCCGCTTAAATCAACGCTATCTTCATCGGTGAATACGGTATAAAACCGGTCTGGTTGACCGGGGTCGTAAAGATCCGAAAAGCCTACAAAAACGACCTCGCCGGTCAGGTCCAGATCTTCTGCACTTGTGTTGAGGTCAGGCCCCTTGATAACGGCATGGTAGGGAATGGTTTTGATGGTGCCCGGCGGACCGTAAAAGTTAAGATAGCGTTCATTAGTACCGACATACATGTAAACGAGTGATGTTAATAAGCGCTGGACAGCCGCAGGTTCCTGTCGCACCCAGGGCTCATCCAATTCGAGGATAAGCTTGTTCGACAGCATCGGCTGTTCGGTTAAGATTCTGCGAATACCAATCATCAGTCGGTGTAAATCTTCAGCCGATGCTATGCCGGCTGCTGATTCAGGGATTTCGATAAGGGTTGTCAAACCGGTGTTGCTCAGCAATCGATAAAACTGGTCGTAGAATTTTAACGCATGAACCTGGAAGGCAACGGCAGGCATCGTCGGTGCCTCGCGGGCACTGCTTTTAAATACCCAGAATTCATAGACAGAAGCATCATGCTTGGGTAACGGAAAAGGGCCAAGGCCTTTTGCAGCGGCGGCCAGTACAGGAACTGGTGAAAGTAATTCCTCCACCCAGACGCTACCCCGGATCTTACCGCTTTTATCTTCAATCGGCTGCCCCTTCCCGGTGAGATGTTGAAACAGCACCACTCGGTCAGCACGTTTGACCGCATTGGCAAATAAGCGCTCATCTTGCTGCGACCTTTGTTTATGAAAATCAACATCGAAAACTATGGTGGATGCACCATATTCGACCAGCGCGTCGACCAATTTCCCATGAATAGACCGCGACCATTCGCGTGGTAGTGCAGGAATATCCAGATTTACACCGGTCAAGCCATCGATGGCGATAACTGCGGTTTCAGCAGGAGGATTAATCTGGCCACGGGTATTGAACAGCCAGTCCAGGCCGATGCTTCTTTCGAAAACAGTGCCATAGGTCGATAAGCTTAACAGGCCGCCAAGCAGGCCTATTATCGTGCCCAGCAGCAGACTTTTAACAACGCGTTTCATAGTTAGTGGCTATGTTTCAGGGGTTAAGCGGGTTAATTCGAATACCGCGTACGAATCTACCTTACTTGAAAAAATAATGCAGTGCATAAGTTCGAAACCAGCTTAATGCGACTGTCTTGCCCACTGAAAAAATTCTGTATTAACGTCTATGACTCTGAAAATACTTGCGAAACAGGTTACTTACTATCCAGCCTTTTATCAGGCTGATGGAGTTTTGAAATCTGTACAAGGTATTGTGTTAGTTAATCAAGGGGTATAGGATCGTTCGAAAATAATAAGTCAATTAATTGACTCCTAATCATTATTGATTGGAATTATTAATTGATATAAGGGGGGGTATTTATTCTGCAAGCACTGTTATTCAGGCCTGTGAAGTACTGGTGTTTTGATTCGATGAAGTCCAAATCGAAATTAATAATACTGGCAATCATAAGTTTGTCTGGTCTATTCCTGAGCGCCCAGGCCCGCGCCGATTGTGCTGAACCTGTTGGTCGATTCGTTGATATAAAAGGAAGCGTTGAAACGCAAATTATAGGGGGTGAGAACTGGTTAAAAGCCAATCTAGAAACCCGATTGTGTGAAGGCAGTTCGATTCGTGTTGGTGCGCAAAGTCGTGCTGCAATTAACCTGGTTAATGATGCGGTATTAAGGCTGGACCAGAATACAACCATGCGTTTGGTTGATGTCAACGAAGAAGAAGAGGAACGCTCGCTGCTGGATATTATCAAAGGCGCCCTGCACTCTTTCAGCCGTAAACCGAAGAAATTATCCGTTAATTCCCCCTACATCAACGGTTCTATCGAAGGTACCGAGTTCGTTTTTCGGGTTACCGATGAGCAGTCCGAAGTAACTGTTTTTGAAGGTACCGTTGTTGCCGCCAACGATCAGGGCAGCGTCTCGGTTTCCGGCGGCGAAGCAGCCAGTGCCGGCCAGGGCCAGGCACCGCAATCCCGCACCGTGGTGCAACCGCGCAATGCCGCGCAATGGTCGTTGTATTACCCACCTGTTCTTACCGCTGATGGTGGCCAGGCGAGGGATGTTTCGCCGGAGTTAAGACAGGCGGCGGCAGACCTGTCAGTCGGCCAGGTGGATGCGGCACGCACAACGCTGGATCAGGCAATTACCGAGGGCACCGATGCCGGGCTTGCCCATGCACTGCGGGCGGTGATTAACGTGGTGCAGAATCAGCTTGAGCAGGCGCTCGCCGATGCGAACCGGGCCGTAGCATTGAATCCCGATAGTGCCGCTACATACATCGCACTATCCTACGCACAACAGGCCAATTTCCAGATTAACGCAGCACGCGACAGCTTGTTGCGAGCCGTGGAGAAGCAACCCGATAACGCCCTCGCCTGGGCGCGCCTGGCGGAGCTGCAACTGATGCTGGGTGAAAACCAGCTGTCGACAGAGGCGGCGCAAAAGGCGGTAGCACTGGCGCCGGACCTGGGTCGGACACAAATCACCTTCGGTTTTGTGGCCCTGGTCGAGTTCCGCACTGCCGATGCGCAGGCCGCATTTGAGAAGGCGATTATGCTCGATTCATCTGACCCCCTGCCCCACCTCGGCCTGGGACTTGCCATGATCAGTGCAGGTGATCTCGAGCAGGGACGCAGCGAAATCGAGGTGGCTGTTGGCCTCGGTTCGAACGATGCCCTGCTGCGCGCCTATCTCGGCAAGGTTTATTTCGAGGAAAAGCGCGCGCCGCTCGACAGCGAGCAGTTTGAAATTGCCAAGCAGCTCGATCCACACGACCCGACACCCTGGCTCTACAATGGCATTGCCAGGCAGACGGAGAACCGGCCAGTCGAGGCATTGCAGGATCTGGAAAAATCCATCGAGCTGAATGACAATCGTGCGGTTTACCGTGGTCGTTTGCTGCTCGACAAGGATCGGGCGGCACGCGGCACCAGTCTGGCACGTGTCTACGATGACCTCGGTTTCTCCCAGTTGGGTATCAAAGAATCAACCGAGTCACTGACCATTGATCCAGCCAATGCCTCGGCGCACCGCTTCCTTTCTGATACCTACCAGCCAGGCAGTCGCAGCGAAATCTCGCGTGTCAGCGAACTACTACAGGCGCAGATGTTGCAGGACATCAATCTCAACCCGATTCAGCCGAGTGTCAGCGCTACAAACCTTAATATTGTCACCATGGGTGGGCCCGCCAGTGCCGGTTTTAATGAGTTCACGCCGCTGTTCGAACGCAACCAGACTAAACTCGATATCACTGGTGGAGGAGGCAATAACGGGACCAAAACCGGTGAGACCGTGGTTTCGGGGCTCTATGATCGTCTGTCGCTGAGTGCTGGCGCATATTACTACGACACGGATGGCTTTCGAGATAACAACGACCTGAAGCATAATATTCAAAACATCTACGGGCAGGTTGCGATTACACCGGCATTTAATCTCCAGGTAGAGCTCGGGAACCGCTCCACTGACCGGGGTGATCTGGCAATGAAGGGCGACTCGGACGATTTTGACCCCACATTCAGCCGAAACCTGGATGCCACCAGTGGTCGTATCGGCGCTCGTATATCACCGACTACGGATTCTGAAATCCTGCTCTCCGTGATATATACGGACCGCGATATCGATGGCACCCAGAAAACGGAACTGTTCAGCATCCCGGGTTTAGGTGCGTTCAATTTGCGTTCGGACGTCAAATCCAACGACGACACCACGCAGTATGATGCGCAGTATATATATACGGCAGCGAACTATAATGTGGTTACCGGTGCCGCCTATACGGATGTCGACAGGACAGATACGCTGAAATTCACGCTGGAGACGCCATTCGGAGATGACCCGCCAGACGAAACTAAGGATGACTTCGGTACCTACGATGGCCGGGCCTATGGTTATGCGAATATCGGCATGCAAGAGGGGTTTGACTGGACGCTAGGCGCCAGCTATACGAACTTCAACGACGGAGATGCCTTTGATTTTAACGAGACCAGCCCCAAGCTGGGACTGCGCTGGTCGATCACTGAAACACTGCAGTTGCGTGGTGCCTATTTCGAGGGCGTCAAACCGGTCCTGTCCGCCAACCGTACCCTGGAACCCACGCAGGTGGCTGGTTTTAACCAGTATTTTGATGATGCGAACGGGACCAAATTCAAGCGCTACGGTATCGGTCTGAACTGGACGGTTATCCCGAAGCTCTCCCTGGGCGCAGAGCTGACGCGGCGTAACCTCGATTGGCCGACGATCGATGCACTTACCGGAGATGGTTCTTTTGAAGACCGGGATGAGGACCTGCACCGTGTCTATGCCTACTGGACCCCGAGCGAGCGCTGGGCTTTGAATGCAGAGCTTGTATATGACAAGTTCGATAATGAGACAGGTTCTAATCTGGCCCTCGAAGTGCCGAAAGAAACAACCACCTGGAGTGTCCCGCTTACAGCCACCTACTTCCATCCCTCTGGCGCTTTCGCTGGCGTCGGTACGACATACGTCGACCAGGATGTAAAAGGGGATGATGGTTATTTACACGGCACCGGGGAAGACGATTTCAACCTGGTTGACGCTGCCGTCGGGTATCGATTGCCGAAGCGATACGGCATTGTCAGTCTGGTGGTACAGAACATTTTTGATAAGGACTTCGATTATCGCGATAACAGTTACCGGGTCTCACAGGATGAGCCAATGGTCGGGCCTTATCTGCCTGAACGCTCTGTTATGGCAAGGGCTACGGTCAATTTCTAGCACCCGTCCAAGTGCCGTGATGCAATTAGTTTTGCAAGATAGTTTAAGGTGAAATGCTGCAGGTAAAATGAGTTCAATTGCGGAATAAGTATACGTTAACGAAGTTGTTGACGGAGTATCGATTACTAATAACTAGCCGGAGGTATATGAAGGATGAAAATAAAATCAGCAATTTCAACAGCCGTCGTTATTATTGCGACGCTAGGTCTAACGTCCCCTGCATGGGGCGCCTGTAATGTTGATCTGGATGTGGACGGTAATCCTGTTACCGGCGCAACCTCGGCTTATGAGCTCAGTGGTCAGGGTAATATCTCCTGTGCAGATTTCAGCATGTCCGATATCACCAGTACCGCCACCCTTAACTTCAATAATAACGGGAGACAGCTCGATAGTTGGGAAACGACGGAAGAAGCCGATGCAGTGCTGATAAAACCGTCAAATGGTAACCGCTGTGTTTATAATTATCCGACTATCGCCCTGTCGGGACAGCTTCTCACCCCCGGTAACAATAAAACCATCAGTGACGTCAAGATATGCTCTGACGGGAGAACAGGCATTGCAGAAGCAGTGGAGGCGGAAGAACCGGTGCTGCCGACGACAACGGCTGGCGATCTTTGTACCGGGGAGATCAATGTCGGTGGTGCAAATATCCTCCCAGATGGATCCGTCGTGGTGGCAGAATCGCTTGATGGTCAAACCAAGGCAGCGTGCAGTGTGACGGCAGAGGGTCAGAGTTACTGCGAAGACCGCTGCGTAAATTTCCAGCCTCGCGGCGAGACACTGGCCTGTACAACGTCGGCCATCGGCTCCGCTCTCGGTGAGTATAGTCTGGATGCCTGCAAGCCGTGTGATACTGCGTTGGATGTGATTGCTGCCGGTGACAACCCACCCTTGCATCCGGTAGATGGTACCCCGATGGAGTTTTGCTGGGAAAAGGTCAACAGTGCCTATGAGGGTGGGCCTCTTGTTGATTTGGCAGGAGAACCACCGGCTATTGAAGGTTCACCACGTACGCCAGGTACGATGCTCAAGCATACGCCGATTCGACAGAGTGAAATTTCGATTACCTGGTTCAATGCATGCTACAAGGTGCCGGTCGCGGTGAATGGCAGGACCTACTGGGTGACGACCTGTCGATAGCCGTACACTTTATTTTTCTAATCACACAGGGCCCCGAGAGGGGCCCTGTCTTTATGACCGGACAGATAAGCGACAGGATAATAGAATAGGGTACAGACCACGATTATCCGATTATCAGTAGTAGGTAAATACGGCCCTGGTCAGGCGGCCTGCCTGCCCTACTCTACCTGTTCGGACTGGATACGGTTGTAGATTTCTTCGCGATGTACTGCGATTTCCTCGGGTGCGTTTATGCCAATGCGGATTTGATTTCCCTTGATCCCGAGTACGGTGACCTGGACATCGTCACCCACCATGATGGTTTCCCCGACCCGTCGCGTTAATATCAACATAACAATTCTCCTGAAATAGTGTGCAGATTTAATAATGCGCGGAGTTTAGGTATCTAACAGGTTGGGGGATACAGGGTAAAGACTATTTGGCGCGACAGGATAATGTAAAGGCGCGCAAAGCCCAGTTTCCAGCCTGGCGGAGGCTATCTATCCTGAAATCGGACTCGAATCGACGGAGTGTGGAGACTTACGGATTTAAAGCTGTTGGTGCCTGCGTTACTCCCACCCGGAAAGAAGCTTTCAAATAAAACAGTCATTCCCGCGCAAGCGGGAATCTTTTAGCGCGCCACCATTCCCCGTCCCAACAGAGCGTAACATTTAGGATTAACTGTTAGTGGTAAGTCATTGATTATAAATGGTGCCCGGAGCCGGAGTCGAACCGGCACGGTGTTTCCACCGAGGGATTTTCTTACCAACTACAGCTTTAACTGCAACAAGCATAGAGCTTGTTTTTGTGGTCTGGACTTTCTCTTTGCCATATTATTGAACTCATAACTTAGGCAGGAGCCGTCAAGTCTCTACACTTTCATTAATACGGATATTGCATGAAGCTGTACAAATACACAGAATCAGAACTCATTAACGCCGTTTCAAATTCAACATCAATGCCTCAAACGCTTGTTAACCTGAATGTAGCGCCATTTGGTGGAAATTATGATGTCTTAAGGAAAGCGATTAATCACTTTAATCTTGATACATCCCACTTCAAAGGTCAGGCCTGGAACAAAGGAATAAAGCTTCCTGCTAAAAAAGCGCTAGGTGAGTATTTAACAACAAACTCGAGCATTTCATCGTATAAACTCAAAAATAGACTGCTCCAGGAGCAGGTATTTGAGCCGAAATGTTCAAACTATTGTAATACTACCTGGCTTAATCAGCCAATTCCGCTTGAGCTTGACCATATTAATGGCAACAACAAAGACAACAGACTAGCAAACCTAAGATTACTGTGCCCCAACTGTCATACCCTTACCCCGACGTATCGGAGTAAAAACCGTAAAAAAGCTTAGCTCGGGATTGCCACCATCTTAAAGCTGAGGTTCCCCCGAATTTGACTCCATTCACATCGGTGGTTTCCCAGCCGAGTGCTCAATTTTACTTAAGTCCCTTGCGTCTACCAATTTCGCCACCCGGGCAGGATAGTGTCATCTGATAAGCGAATGCATGATACATGATAGAAATGTGGAGGTACATATAGAATTGGAGGCTGAGGGCGGAATCGAACCGCCGTACACGGCTTTGCAGGCCGTCGACCTCAGATTATTTCTTTATCTAATCAGTAGGTTAT